>OHPS01000790.1_pt1 | contig 11355 bp, 9 predicted proteins | sample 1577811 | NCBI WGS metagenome assembly OHPS01 (sample SAMEA3879552, study PRJEB24766) | human gut metagenome | biome: human-associated habitat; feature: feces | place: USA | collected 1985/1987
CCGCGATCGTATCATTCTCCGCCACTAACCGAGCAGCATCGCTCATTTTATAACTCCGTAAGCTCTCCATCGTATTATATCCCCGGATATCAATGGGCTTATCCGAGGAAATATGAATACACTCCACCTCCCAAGCCTTCTTCATCGGATCATCTTTTCGAGACATTTGGGAGATATGTTCAATATTTTTGGCCGTCATCCCCGGGATATAAGTTACGCTCGCCAGCAAAAGGATCGCCCAACAGGCTACGTATAAATAAGATGCCCAACGTTTGACGGAAAATAAAACGGCAGCCCCGGTCAATATCAACCCCACGACAACTAAATAAACCCTTGGTTCGGTAAACCCATACTCACGAATCCGATAAAGCGTGCCTATCCAAAACATCACCAACGCCGGAAACACGGCAAGGCTGGCATGATCATAAAACCAATCGTAATACCTCCGGGTAAGAAAAACCTGACATCCTTTTAATATAAACGCGGCGGCAGTAAAACTTACCACTATAGAAGCAACCGCTCCCTTAGGCAATGACCACAGGACAGCGATCTTAATAAAATACAGATACAAGATCACCGCATAAATAAGCAATGCCGGAGAAAGCACATAGTTTAGCAAAACATCAAATAGCTTGCTCTTGAAAGGAAGCCAAGATCGCTCCCTTCGTTCATTAAACATCAAGAACAATAGTGGGAAAATGATGCTAAAAACGACAAAGGCCGTATAAGCGATTATTCTTTCTGCCTCATCTTGCCAGATCTCGAAAATATATTGGATTGACTTATAGATCGATCCGGACAACAGATAAATAACCACCGAAAGCCCGCCCGCATATAAAAGCGACCGGACAAAGAAAAGCGTATTTTCCACAAAGCGCTTGTTATCTTTCATCCATCCACTTCCCAAATAAACGAGTATCACAATGATCAACGAAACCAGATGCGTAGAAGAGAAAGATCGCTCTACCGGCATCATTAAAAAAGGAATCCATAACAACGCCGAGAAATAATACAACAAACGTCTCCTCATCCTCACGCAACACCTGTTCAAGGTATAAACAAACAAGAAAACAACTGGCATATACTGTAGTACCATGTCGAAAAAACTACCCTCGCTTTCATAATCATAACATCCCATCGCACAGGCCAAAACCGAAAGCGACACCTCTACCGGATGGCTCTGTACCGCAGCTTTCATTCGCAGTCCAAACAGCTCTATCTTTTTTCTCATATACGAACCGATTTACTATTAAAAACGTCTAAAGATAAAAGTTATTATCCAACCCGTCATTCTATCGTGCCAAAATAACGTATATTATGCCAATATTACAGATTTCCGTTTCATTGTATTTTATTCCAGTTTCTAAAAGATATTATTCCCTGCACCCGCATCCCCCGAATCATAAGTTCCCCATGCGTGGGTTAAACCTTATTCAATCTCTTTTATCCGCATTAACACACACATTATCAAATTGGCATACCATTTGAAGTATCTATAGCGAATTCGAGATTAAAAAGGACGAGTTCAGAAATAAGAATAGTAAATAGAATGTTTAACTAATAATTGGAGGACTGTATTATGACACCGATGAGAAGAAGTCAAAATTGGTTACCGTATGTATTCAATGATTTATTTGACAACGACTGGATGATAAAAGCAAACTCTACAGCTCCAGCCATCAACGTGATAGAATCCGATAAGGATTATCGAGTTGAGGTAGCCGCTCCCGGTATGACGAAGAACGATTTCAACATCAAGATCGATGAGAACAACAACTTGGTCGTATCTATGGAGAAAAAAGAAGAAAAGAATGAGGATAAGAAAGACGGACGCTATCTGAGACGCGAATTCTCTTATAGCAAGTTCCAACAAACCATGGTTTTGCCTGACAATGTAGAGAAAGACAAGATTGAGGCGAAGGTTGAGAACGGCGTCTTGAGTATCAGCATACCGAAAAGAACTGAGGAAGAGGCTAAAATGGCCGAGAAAGTAATCGAGATCAAATAACCTCGATACACTTTCCTTCGTAAAAACTCAACAAAACCGATAATGGCTTGTTCTATTTATAAACAACATAAAATAGAATAAGCCATTATGATTTTAAGCAGAAAATTATCAGATGCTCTCAACGAGCAAATCAACATGGAGATGTGGTCATCCAACCTATATTTATCCATGTCGGTACATTTCACTCAGATAGGGCTGGATGGTTTCGCGCATTGGACGTTAAAACAATCGCAAGAGGAACTTGAACATGCCTATAAAATGATCGATTACTCAATCAAGCGTGGCGGACAAGTGACGATCGGAGTAGTTAATTCCGTTCCTACAGCATGGGGAGAGCCGTTGGAGATTTTCCAGCATATCTACGAGCATGAGGTGCATGTATCCGGATCAATCGACAAGATTGTCGATATCGCTTCCGAAGAGAAAGACAAGGCGACACAAGATTTCCTATGGGGCTTCGTCCGAGAGCAGGTAGAGGAAGAGGCTACAGCGAAAAATATTGTCGAGAAACTTAAATTATACGGAGAACATCATGCCGTATTAATAGATCATCGATTAGGAAAAAGATAAACGAATACTTGCTTGTCATACCTATAAATGGACCTAAAAAGCCATGTCGTCTTCTTGGGATGGCATGGCTTTTTTATAGAGGTCAAAGCCCTAAAGCCTGACGAATCGCCTCACTCCACAATTCGCCTAACCGGACCGCTCCTTTCTCATTCGGATGAAGATAGAACACTCCGGCGTTGCCCTTCTCCGCTTGGAAATCTGTCAAATGGTTTTCCTTAAAGTAATCAAATCCCTTCGTATCTCCCAGAAAGACTTGTCCGGGAAAATGAGACGCATAATAATCGACTAATCGTTGTATTTGCGGATAATAATCTTGGAGCCTTCGCAAGCCTTCTTCCAAATATTTAGCTCCATTATACGTATTCGGGCTATACCATAGAGGACGATGTACCACAATACGGCAATTCGGGTATAAAGCTAATAAGCGATTGATAATTGTCTTCATGTTCTCATAATACCGCTCGGGCGTTACCGGGCAGCCGTTCGTGCCTTCTATCGCGCTATCGTTCGTCCCCAGCATAATAGAGAACACCAAATCCGCCCAAGTCTCATCCTTAAATTTATCGGCAGCACGTACGGCCCACGGGAAGAGCGTATTCGTATCCGGCAAATAATCAACGGTAGTACAGCCGCTCTGTCCTCTATTGGAATACTTGACCGAAGCCACTTCCGGGCACTTGCTTAAAAACAACGCAGCCTTTACAGGAGGCGCATCATGGACAGGCTTCGGTAACCCGGCGCCAAACGTGATACTATTCCCGATAAATACGATATTCACATAACGTTTATTGTTTGCGGCTGAAGCAGACCAACACATAACGATACTTATTAAAATACATATGACTCCCTTAATTTGTCTCATGGCTCCCATTCAATTGATTCTCCTGCGAAGGTAAGAATAATTTGATTATCTCGGGATGTTTTTCAAGCCAAGCACGGGCTGATCGCGATTCCGTACGTGTCCCGTCTTCCATATAATACATCAATTCGCTCAGTTGTTCATCGGTTAACTTAAAGTTCTTGAAAAAAGAGGCTGCATATGGATCTTTCTCAGAGAATCCTTTCGTAGCGATAACCTCGATATGCTCCGAGTCTCCAAATTCCTCTTTCGGGTCTTCCAAGAATTTTAACGGATAACGTGAGAACATCCAATGAGGGGTCCATCCGGTAACCACGATCCATTCGTTCGCATCAATCGATTTCTTCAAGAAAGCAACCATCGTAGCCCCACTGGAAGATTTCAAATCAAAATCCAAAGAATAATCTTGAACCGCCTTATCCGCCGAGTTCATCAAACCGGCGCCGGCATCGATCCCTATAATCTCACCTTTAAATTGATCTTTATGGGCATTCAAATCCTCGATGGAACGAATGGTAACGTACTCCGGAACTACCAAGCCCAATTTCGCATGCTCATAAACCGTTCCGAGTGTCTCAAGCCGGTCCCCGTATTGTTCCATATAATCCGCATGGGTCACCGGTAACCATGCATCCATGAACACATCCGCTTTTCCCGAAGCGACAGAAGTAAAGATCGGGGCGATATCCGCATTTTTTAATGTTACCCGATATCCTTGATCCTCTAATATCACTTTGGCTAAGTTGGTCATAGCGATGCCCTCCGCCCAATTAGCGTACGCTATCGATATTTTCTTTCGATCCTTGCTATCCACACAACTGAAAATAAATTGCAAGGTCACCAAAAGCATACAGCATCCAATAATAATCGTAAATCGTCTCATATATCTATTTCTTTCTTTTCTATGTTTCTTATTTCTTTTGTTTATTCACTTTACCTTTCGCCCAGCCCTGCGTAATACGATCCAAGATAATAGCCAAGATAACGACCGCTATACCTCCTTCGAAACCTAAACCTATTTTCATTTGGGTAATTCCTCGCAAGACAATCTCACCCAATCCTCCTGCCGAGATCATGGCCGCTATCACTACCATAGAAAGTGAAAGCATGATCGTTTGATTCACTCCCGTCATGATCGTTGGCAAAGCCAATGGCAATTGCACCTTATAAAGCAACTGAGAGGAAGTAGCGCCAAATGAGCGGGTAGCCTCCACAATATCGGCCGGGACTTGACGGATTCCCAGATCGGTCAACCGCACAACCGGGGGCATGGCGAAAATCACCGTTGCGAAAGCGCCGGGTACCGGACCTAAACCAAAAAACAAAACGGCTGGTATCAAGTAGACGAAAGCCGGCATCGTTTGCATCAAATCCAAGACCGGATGGATGATCTTATCCGCCCGATCACTGCGTGCGGTCCAAATTCCTAACGGAACTCCGATCATCAAGGCGATAATGGTAGAAGACAGTACCAAGGCCAAAGTCTGCATCGTTTCCACCCAGAAACCCATTCCGTAAATTAACAATAGACCCAATGCCGTGAACACGCCGACTCCTTTTCCTGCCTTGAACCAAGCCAACAATGCCAAGCCCAAAATCATCACATAAAACGGAATCCAAGTCAGCCCATCTTGAAAAGCATCGATAAATCCTCCGACCCCATCATTTATCACATCAAAAAAACGAGCGAAATGCTCAGTCAGCCAATTAATGGCAATCTCTATATATTTTCCTATATTTATCATAATTCTATCGCGTTTTGAACAATTTGATCTATTTCCTCTTTATCCTTCCCCGTCATCTCGATTATAATCGATGAAGTAGAAACCAAGCCAGCCAATTGATTGGCCTCATTAACGACCGGTAAGGCCTGCCGGATCTCCGGTAACAAAGGAAGCATATCCTCAACCGTCGTGTTTTCCAGAACCGAAGGAACCTCTTTCATCACAATCGATGAAAGATCATGATTCCCCGCTTTCCGAAGAGCCAAGACATCTTTCAAACGAACCTCGCCCAGAAATTGCCTATTTCCATCCACGACCGGCAATACATATAAGTTTTTCTCTTTCATTTTCCTCAACACGGTCTCCGGGCCATCTTTACGGATACGAGCGACAACCGGCTGGGTTATCATTATCGATGAGGCTGTAACGATACGTCCACGATCTACATTTTCCGTAAATCTAGAGACATAATGATTGGCCGGATCTGTCAAGATCTCCTCAGGGGTACCTACTTGCACGACCTCCCCGTCTTTCATAATGGCGATACGATCCCCCAACTTAATCGCCTCGTCAAGATCATGCGTAATAAAGATGATCGTTTTTTGCATCTTCTCTTGTAGTTTCAATAGCTCATCCTGCATCTGTACACGGATCAATGGGTCTAAGGCAGAAAAAGCCTCATCCATCAAGAGCACCTCGGGATCATTTGCGATCGCACGGGCCAATCCGACACGTTGCTGCATACCTCCAGACAACTCGCTAACCTTCTGGTTCTCGTATCCTTTTAACCCTACTAGGGCTACACTTTCCACAGCTTTCTGGTCTCTTTCTTTTTTAGGAACCCCTTGTAACTCCAAGCCAAAAGCGATATTACTCAATACCGTGCGATGGGGCAGCAATCCAAAATGCTGGAAAACCATAGCCATTTCCTTACGCCGTATATCCAATAATTCTTTATCCGAGGAAGTCGTTATGTTTTTTCCGTTGATAAAGACTTCTCCCAAAGAGGGCTCGTTCAATCGGTTAATACAACGTAACAGCGTAGATTTTCCACTTCCGGAAAGTCCCATTATCACAAATAACTCCCCTTCCTCAATCTTTAGGTTCGCATTACGTACAGCTACCGTGCAACCCGTTTCTTTCAAAATGTTTTGTTTACTTTTTCCCGCTACTAGCATTCTTTTCGCACGCATTTTCTCCGGGCCGAAAAGAATAGATAAATTCTTTATTTCTATTTTCGTCATATAAAATCCTTGATTACAGGTATGATACAAAAAGATTAGGCCATAAGTCCAGAATTTCTTATGGCAAAACATAAACCAAAAGCATGTATAAGTTAATGCTTATTATGGAAATTGACTACAACCTAAATCATCTCTTATATAGACAACCGAATTTCAAAGAGTATTGTTCACTAGTTTTTCCAACTATTGGGTCTTTTCATAGGTAAAGTGAAAATAAATGTAGAACCAAATCCTTCTTCGGAAATCACTGAAATATTACCGCCCATTTTTAATACCAGACCTTTACAAATTGCTAATCCCAATCCGACTCCTTGCTCAAAATCGCTTAATTGCACGAATCGGGCAAAGATATTATCCAATTCATCCTTGGGAATGCCACAACCTGTATCCGAAACATAAAACTTAATCATTTTCTCCTCAGCCTCAAGCGTATAACCAAACCAAATACGACCTTTTTTAGTATGCTTAACCGCATTCGTCAATAAATTCATGCAGATTTGCCATAATCGATTTCGATCTATATTAAATATGATATCGGGACATGCATCCAAGGTCATTTCCACCCCTTCCGGTCTACGTAATTGTATGGAGTTATATAGATCTTTCATAAAGGAAGGTAAATAAACATCCATATAAGTAAACGTCATCATATCAGACTCGATTCTGGAAATATCCAAAACATCATTTACTATACTTAAAAGTAAATCATTGTTCATCTTGATTAAACTAATATAATTTTGGCGCAATTCCGAATCCTCCTCCACTCCTAACAAATCAGAGAAACCGACAATAGCGTTCAACGGTGTACGGATCTCATGGGTCATATTCGCTAAGAAAGTCGACTTAAGCATATCCGCCTCCTCCGCTTTTTCCTTGGCTAAGATCAAGTCTTCCTCAAACTCCAATCGTTCTTGATCATCGATCATACAGCCAACAATCAAATTCGGGAAACCATTTTCATCCTTTTCATGCGTCTTACCGATCACCTCATAGATCCGATAGGTGTTATCATCGTTCTTTAGACGAAAATCTATTTTATATTCATCCAATTTATTCGTACGGATCGTATTGAATAGATAGAAAAAGTCGCCAGAATCGTCCGGGTGACGAAGTTGCGGCAAAGCCTGACAAATGAACTGATTACGTTTCAATAAACTATTGGTCGTGCCATAAAACTGGAAACAACGGTTACAATGTACTTTATCGCAAGACTTAAACCGGCTGAAATTAAAAGAATAAGTCGTAATCTTGCTATTCTGCAAAGCAAGCTCCATCATCATCCGGCTTTCGGACAACTTACTGCTTAACGCCTCATTCGCTTTCTCCTGCTCAACGAGCTCCGATACATTCCGTATATAAATAATCACATACCGGTCATGTACCGGTACCAACCGTAGTTTAAAATAAACGATCGGAGCGTTATGTCCCGGAATCGATAAATCTAAATTCATGATCTCCGACTTATTCAAGCAACTTTGCACGATCGCGGCCACACGACGCTTAGTCTCATCCGGATAAATGAAACCCGGAAGATCATCGATACGCCGATTGATCGACTCCGGCGTTATACAAGTCTCCACAGCATAAGCGATAATCCTCTCTACAACCAGTTGCTTGTTTACCAAAAGGATCGTATCAGGAACCGCTTCCGCCATCTTTTGCGACATGTCCGTCAATTCCTTCAATTCCCGGTCATAACCGGCTGCCTCCTGCCCGACCGCCGGATTACCCGTTAATAATAAGGTATACCCAAGAATATCTCTATCCTCATTCATTGAGGGGATGATGGAGTACGGTACAGGCAAAGAACCGGAAACCACGCTTCCCCCACGCAGATATTGTTTTTGAAGATCGGTCAACAAATCTGTACGAAAAAGATTATTTAATAAGAAGTCCGCTTCATTCGTAAAAGGAAATTTCTCGTTTAAGGACTTATTTATATCAATTAGCGCACCGTTTTTATCATACAGAGCACCTCCCATGGGATAATATGTAAAAAAATCTGTCAGCAAACGCTGTTTTACCTCGGAAACCTCCATATACTTTCTTTATTAACATCAATAAGTTACAAAGAAATAAAATCTTTGAAAATCAGAGAAATTTTAAAGCATAAACTTTAGGTCTATTTCACAAGAAAATCAGTCTCTTTACTAAAAAGCAACAACAAACCTTCACTTACGCTTGTTACTTAACAAACAAATTAATTATAATATGAAAGCATTAATAGGTAAAAAGGCACCGGAATTCCACGCTCCGGCAGTAGTGAATGGCAATGAGATCATCGAGGATTTCTCTTTGGAACAATATGTAGGCAAGAAGTATGTAGTCATGTTTTTCTATCCGATGGACTTTACATTCGTTTGCCCGACAGAATTACATGCCTTCCAACAAAAGTTACAGGAATTCGAAAGACGTAACGTAGCGGTGGTTGGTTGCTCCGTCGATTCTCAATTTTCTCATTTCGCATGGTTAAACCAAGATAAGAATAAAGGAGGTATCCATGGGGTGACTTATCCACTCGTATCCGATTTTTCCAAAACCATCTCTGAAAACTTTGGCGTATTGGCCGCTGATTATATTACGAACGAAAGTGGAGAACTTATCTCCAGAGGAAATCCGGTCGCTTACCGGGGTCTGTTCCTGATTGACAAAGAGGGCTTGATCCGTCATTATGTAATCAACGATTTACCATTAGGCCGTAACGTAGACGAGGCTCTCCGTATGGTCGACGCCTTACAGCACTTCGAAGAATATGGCGAGGTTTGCCCGGCAAATTGGTCCAAAGGAAAAGACGCCATGAAAGCGACAAACGCAGGAGTCTCTAATTATTTAAGCCATCATTGATATATTGCAGGAAAGGGGGTTAGGCCCCCTTTTTTTATACTAATTGAGACAATCGTTTACACTTTCCCGAGATATGCGAGATATCTAGACGTAAGATATTAGTCCGGTAAAAAGATTTCTCAATATACTTTTCGCCGATCTCCTTAAACGCCGATGAATATTTATTCACGAGTAGCCGCAAGGCATACCGACGCTCTTCTTCCGGCAAATCCAAATGCATCTCTCCAAAAGCGATAGTGCTCTCGTAACCTGTCGTGAATTTTCCCGGAACGATTTGTGTAGCGCCAACTACCGTGAAACTCACTTTCGGGTTTTCTCGTAGACATTCCAGCTTATACCCTTCCGGAGCGCAATGGAAATAAATTTTGTTGCCCTCAACGGCAAAATTTACAGGCACACCGTAGGGATAGCCGTCCTCCCCGATTGTTGACAAAATGCCGTATTCACCGTTTTTAAGGATTTCATAGGCTCTTTCTTCGGTAGTTTCCCTGTCTTTTCTACGCATCTTTTCGTTCATTATTCAACTCCGATATCGTTCATAACCATGCCCGTAATCATCTTCGGATAGAAATATGTTGACTTCTGCGGCATCTTTTCGCCGGCGGCGGCAACATCACGGATTTCGGTTACTCTAAGCACAAACGAGCATTGGAACTTGCCGTTGTCAACGCCCTCAACAGCCTCTGAGAAGAACTTTGTGTATGTAAGGTTAATCTGATTTGCCATATTTTCCTTATCAATGCCGAAAATTCTTTCAAGCACAAGTGAATGGAGAACGGTAACATCAAGCTGTCTTGACGGTTCGCTCAATTCGGGAAGAAGCTTGTCCATAATATCAAGATTTTTCAGCACAAGCCTGTACCATTTTCCGTTTCCGACATAGAATCCGAATGCCTTTTTGCCCTCGTCATAGAGCTTTGCAAGCTCGCTTTCCATATTGTCCGTACCGTTCATTTCGGTAACATCAAAATATTCCCTGCAACCGTCAAGAACTTTTTCAACATTAAAGTCCGGCAAATCACGCACAAGGCGGTGTGTCGGGAATACAACAAGTCCCGGATGCTCCATGTCAACAAGGTAAATCATCTGATAATCACAGGGATCGCCAACCTTTGAAAGACCGTTTTCACGGCAGTAGTTTCGATAGTTTAGAGCAGTTTCATAGCGATGGTGACCGTCTGCAATATAGAGCTTTCTGTCGGCAAAATCTGCACAAAGCTTTGCGATTACATTTTCATCCGTAACAATCCAAAGTCTGTGAGTAACACCCTCACCGTCGGTAAATTCAAGCTTTGGTGTGTCCTTAGATTCATTATCAATTGTTGCGAGTGTTGTATGCTCGCTATCCATATAAAGGGCATAAATTTGACTGAAATTGCAGTTTGTTGCCTTCATAAGATTAAGTCTGTCCTCTTTAGCCTTTGAAAGAGTGAACTCGTGCGGAAGAATGATTCCCTTTTCAAATTCTTCAAGATGAACACGGGCGATGATACCCTTGATGCTCTTGCGTTCGCCGTAAGCCGTAAATTCTTCCTCATAAACATAGATTGCAGGCTTGTCCTCGCTCACAAGAACACCCCTGTTCCGCCACATATCAAGGATTTCTCTTGCTGTCTGATACGGGTTTTCGCCCTCTTTCGGAAGCTCAAGCCGAATAATGTTGTACTCGTTTTCACTGATATAACCGAGTCTTTGTTCCTCGCTTATGATGTCATAAGGCGGACAGCAAAGCTGGGAAATTTCGCCTGCTTTTTCCGTGTTGTAACGCATTCCTCTGAACGCTTTTATTTCTGCCATATTAAAAACCTCCAAATTGTTTTTCGGTCAAGTGTATCTTCACCGTCCGTATAAGGCAATTATAACACAAGCAGTTGATTTGAACAAGTGAAAAGTAAGTTTATTTGAATTTACTGTGCAAAACCACAATGAATATTACGGCAGAAAAATCATTGACAATCAAAGGAAAGTTTGATATAATATTTTTTGCGTAAGCTGATTACGATATTTGACATTGCATAGACTATTTGTCAAATGAAAACAAAATACGCGCCAATAGCTCAGTTGGTTAGAGCTACCGGCTCATAACCGGTCGGTCCTGGGTTCGAG
>OHPS01000791.1_pt1 | contig 11350 bp, 7 predicted proteins | sample 1577811 | NCBI WGS metagenome assembly OHPS01 (sample SAMEA3879552, study PRJEB24766) | human gut metagenome | biome: human-associated habitat; feature: feces | place: USA | collected 1985/1987
CCGGGAAGACAACTGAAAACGCGCCCTGCCATAGCTTACACTATAACAGGGCGCGCACAAACAAATCAAATTGCCTGCCGTTTCTTGCATCCGGACTATACCGTTGGCCCCGGAGTCTCACCGGGTCAGCACTCTTTGGGAGTGGTCGCGGGCTGTACCGCCAGTGGGGAATCGCACCCCGCCCTGAAACGAACTTTCTGGCACAAAGTATAGCGTGGCAGGCCCAGCTTGTCAAGAGGGCATCTTAAAATTTGTGCAAAAAATGTCAAAGTAACTCTTTCAAGCTCCCTTCTCTGTAAGCTCTTGCCCGGGTGGGTGCGGTATGGTATCATAGATGGGTCGTATAAAATTCAGGAGGTTATCATGATCTTTTCTATTCGTGATCTTTCGTTTGAGTTTGGCTCTGTGCTGCTGGAGGGCTGGTTTGCACTGGCTGCGCGCGCAGGGTGCGCGCTGCTCATTCTGCTTGCCGCATGGCTGGTACGCCGCTGGCTGAGCAAAAAGGGCATTCCGGCACTGCTGGCCCGCAAGTGGCACTTTAACGGCACTCCCATCCTGCTGCGCAGCTTTGCGGTACCCATCCAGCGCATGTGCACTGCGGTTGGCGTATATCTGGCGGCAGCTTCCCTGCCCTGGGCCATTCCCGGCATTGCCAAACTGCTGTTGGTCTGCTTCCGCCTTGTCATGACCCTGCTGGTCTGCGAGGGCCTGTATGCGGCATCGGATCTGGCCGACCTGCTGCTGGCTTCCTGCAGCCCGGAGATCCGCTCCAACAAAACACTCTGCTCTTTGCTGGACACCGCCTACAAGGTGCTGGTGATCGTGCTGTGCGTGGCAGCGTTGGCACAAGAAGTGGGCTTTCCCATCGGCAGCATTGTCGCCGGTGCCGGTCTGGTTGGTCTGACCATCTCGCTGGCCGCACAGGAAAGCGCCAGCAACCTGTTTTCCGGCATCGTGATTCTGCTGGACAAGCCCTTCTCGGTGGGCGACTGGATCACTGTGGGCGATGTGGAAGGCGAAGTGATCGACATCAACTTCCGTTCCACCCGCATCCGCTCGCTGGATAAAACCATCAATGTGGTGACGAACAGTAAGATCTGCTCTTCCACCGTGCAGAACGCCGCCCTGCGCACCATGCGGCCCTACAAGTTCAATCTGGGTGTCACCTATGGCACCACCCGCCCGAAGCTGGAACAGCTGATGAAAGACTTGCAGACCATGCTGGACGCAAGCCCTTACACCAACAAGGGTACCAACATCGTACAGCTTGCAAACTTTGGCGATTCCAGCATCAACATTCTGGTCTCCGCCTACCTGCTGACCAACGCCTATGCGGAATTTTTGCAGATGCAGAACGACCTGAACCTGAACATTATGGACATCATGCAGGCCGACGGTGTGGATTTTGCGTTCCCCTCCACCAGCGTGTATATCGAAAAGAACTGAGCAAACCTGTAAAGGGGCTGTTGCAAAATAGCGCCAACGAAAAGCGGAAATCAAAAATCTCATCTTTTCCCCTCAAAAAGAGTAGAATTTTTTGGAACTGAAAATGCAAAAAGCTGAGCACCTGCTTTTTCACAGATGCTCAGCTTTTCTATACTCATTTTTTGAAATCTGCCTTTGAGGCCTCAACATTCTGCCCGTTTTGTACGGTGAATGCGGCGGCTATTTTCAATCAGTCAGCTCAAGACTGGCAGGCAGTGATCAGGCTCATCTTGTAGACCTCGTCGGCGTTGCAGCCACGGGACAGGTCGTTGATGGGAGCGTTCAGACCCTGCAGGATGGGGCCGTAAGCTGCATAACCACCCAGACGCTGAGCGATCTTATAGCCGATGTTGCCGGCCTCGATGCAGGGGAAGATGAAGGTGTTGGCGTAGCCGGCGACCTTGGAGCCGGGGAACTTGAGCTGACCGACGACCGGGGAAACCGCCGCGTCAAACTGCATTTCGCCGTCGATGGCCATCTCGGGCGCGAGCTTCTGCGCTTCGATGGTGGCGTCGTGGCTGAGCTGGACGGTGCCGCCCTTGCCGGAGCCCTTGGTGGAGAAGGAAAGAAGCGCTACCTTCGGGTCGATGCCGAAGAAGGCAGCGGTCCGCGCGGACTCGACAGCAACCTCTGCCAGCTTCTGCGCGCCGGAGAAGACGACCTCACCAGTCGCCTTGTCGAGGGTATCGGGATAGTCGATGTTGATGGCGCAGTCGCCCATGGCCAGAACCTCGCGGTCGCCGGTGGCAGAGGGACGGACCAGAATGAAGCAGGAGGACACGATGGTGTTGCCGGGCTTGGTCTTGACCAGCTGCAGAGCGGGACGAATGGTGTCGGCAGTGGAGTAAGTAGCGCCGCCCAGCAGGCAATCAGCCTTGCCCATCTTCACCAGCATGGTGCCGAAGTAGTTGGACTTCTTCAGCAGAGCGGTGCACTCCTCAGCGGTCTGCTTGCCCTTGCGCAGCTCCACCATGGTGTTGACCATCTCATCGAAACCGGCATAGTTCTCGGGGTCGATGATCTCGGCAGCGGAAATATCAAAGTTACCGGCGGCAGCAGCAGCCTTGCACTCAGCCTCGTTGCCCACCATGACAACCTTCAGCACGCCCTCGGCCAGCAGCTTTGCAGCGGCCTCCAGAATGCGGGGATCATTGCCCTCGGTGAAAACGATCGTCTTGGGATTTGCCTTCAGCTGTGCTACCAGCGGTGCAAACATATCAGCCATTGTGATTACCTCCGAATTTACTTTCCAATATTCACATCCAGATATCTGTTGGACACAAGGATGCCTTTCTCTTTTATTCTAGCACATACGGCAAAAAGTTCAAGACAAAATTGGCTTTTTGTGCTACAATTTTTGCCTCACGCATCATCGTTATTTTCCTGCCAAAGTAGTAAAACACGCCCTGCGTATTCCTCCACAATTTCCCGTAAACCACCTTCCACAAATTTCAATTTTAAGCTATGCACTTTTCATTCACGATTTTTCTTTTTTAAAAATGCAGAAAGCTCCAGTCAGTTCATATATTTTTTGCGTTAAAACGCAAAAAAAGAGCCATCCTCCCGATTCTTCGAGAGAACAGCTCCATAGTATTGGCTTTATAAATATCAGATAGAAATGGTGTTACACAAACCCCGTACCGTTGAATTTTGCTCGTATTATCGATATATTTTTGCCAAAAAATCCACCCAAACAATGCCCCGTCCAAATCCATTCGCCATCTATCGAGTCCAGTTCTCTTGTTGATTATCAATCTTCTTATAATATCGCATTTCCTCTAAAAATAAAAGTCCCTGTAACTTTCGCTCACAGCTCCCACTCAGAGCCATAAACGATCGTTGCAGGGGCTTTCTTCATCTTACCGGTCACTCCATTTTGAATTTTCGGCAGTTCCTGCCTTCGGTGAGTGCCAGATGAACTATTTTCAGGCAGTGCAGAAGAAACATTCAGCGTTGGATACGTGTGTGGATCACGTTTTCCGCTCCTGCCCTGCCCAAAATATCATTTTTACTTCCCGCTCTTTGCCTTCAGGCGGTCATACTCCTTGTCGGCCGCAATGGCTTCCTTCGTAAAGGAATTGTTCTTCCACCATGCGACAAGTGCCGCAATGGTCGTGATGCCAGCCGTCACCAGCTGCTCCACAGTGGTGCTCTCGATAGGCAGCGGGCTCTTGCCCATGGCGCTCAGCATCTGGTTGGTCAGAGCCAGCAGAAGAACGGCGGTACGTGCAATGGTGCCTGCAGTAATGTTGAAATTCATACGTTGCTCCTTTCGTGTTCGTATTCATGTACTTCGATGTCGGACATTCTGTGGTTCAGCACCTGAATATCTCTCTGGATGACCGGGATCTTCTCCGCAAAACCGTTGTGCTTGCGGACTTCCCGGGTCAGCTCCTCAATTTTGTATTCCATCACGGCATTGGAACGCGAGTTTGCGATCAGTACGCCGATCAGGGTCACAACACCGCTGAGGATGGCGGCAATGATGCTTTCCATCGGCGCTCACCCCTTCCAGCGGCTCTTGGCTTTGCGCACGTCCACATGCACCCAGCCGTTGGCGCGTCCCAGACCGGGCGGGTAAATGCCGCAGCCACCGGCGTTGCCCAGCAGTCTGTCCGCGTAGGCATACACCCGCTCCACGCTGATGCCCTGCACCTGAATGTCTGCCGCCTTGCCGTACAGATGCTGGCTGAACTTTGCGGCATTCTTCTGCTTTGCGTTCCAGCTTGCCGTGCGGAACCCACTCGTGATGGTCACAGGCTTGCCAAAGTGCGTCCGGATCTTCTCCAGCACCTCCACAAGCGCCGTGTCAATGAACACCGGGTCGCTGCCGTCACGGCAGTAGAACTCGCGCACCTTGAAATGCTCCGAGAGCTTTTCGTTTCCATTTTTCAAAACGGAGTACGCTTCCAAACTCAAATATCATCCTTCCTTTCATCTTCCAAGCCGGAATGCTCCTTCTACCCGTTTCAGCGGCTTTACCTCCACAGGCAGGGTATCATTGCACAGCATCGCCGCCACCGGCTTTGCTGCAGCATGCGCTGTGATCCTGATATTTCCCGTCACCGATGCCATTTTGATTTGTGCACTCGCGTTGTCCTCTGCCATGGCAACACAACTTCCGGTCACATCCGTGCCGCCCATCTCTACGGTCAGCGCCAGCATTTCCTTCTCGCTGTCGCCTACGTTGAACACATTTTGGTAACTCATGCCGGCAACGATGCTCCCCACCGGGTTTGTCTCGCTCACGCCGTCCAGTGCCCGCTCAATGGTAAAGCTCTCGTAAGCGCCTACCGTCACGGCGCACTCGGCTTTCACGCCGCCGCACTCTGCCGTCACCACCGCTGTGCCTTTCCGCAGGGCCAGAATGGTCCCATTTTGAGTAATTTTCACCACGTCCCGCGGTTTCGCGGTCACGTTCATCTTGCGGTAGAACGTATTCGTCGGCCCAACGCCCACCAGCAGCTGGTACTCCATGCCTCTATTCAGCTTCAGATCGTATACGTTCAGCGCCACGGCTTCCACCTTCAGGGTGTACATGGTCGGGTGCAAGTTGTACTCCAGCGTGATCTTCGAGTGCCCCTTGTCGCTTTTGAACTGGTCCACCCACAAGAGACCCGAATAATAATGGCTGGGATTGTCCTCCAGCGCAAACCGCACCCGCTGTCCCTTCAAGGTCTCGCAGATGGTCGTGTACGCGGTCTCCCAGTCCCAGCCAGCATAGTCGTTTTCGAGGTAGAACTCAATTTTTCCGGTACGGTCATCGTAGGTGGGACGGTTTGCAGGGGTACGGCTGTAGTCCAGTGCGCCGTCTCTGCCGGGCACAGTCACGAACTTTGTCCGCTCAATGGGCGGTGCGATCACCGGCCGCGAGGAAGGGATCAGCTTCCAGTCGTCCCAGGTGTCAATGTAGTTGTCGCCTACATTTATAATAAGAGAATGGTACATTGATCCTCCTCACTTGTTGATGTATCCAATGGTGGACTGGATCGCATTCCATGCCTTGCCCGCCGTTGCAAAGTTGCCCGCCTGCAAAGACGAGAGCTTTGCCGTGGTCGCGCCAAAGGTAAAGTCTTTCTGGTCCAGCTCATGCAGCGGGATCACTTCCTTCGTGCAGGGCAGCCAGTCATCGATACTGTGCGGTTCCGCGAGCACGTACGTCTCCTTCATAAAGTCCAGCCGGTCGGTGTCCACGCCAATATCACACAGGTCTGCAGCGTTGATCTGCACACTTCCGGTGAAACCGCTGTACTTTTTCAGCTCGTCCGTGGCCTTCTTCAAAAGGCTGTCTCCCGTGGAATCGGTTCCTTCCACAACAAGGACGCGCTGGCACAGGCCGTACTTCTTGATGGATTCTCCGTTGTACGCTTCCCGCGAGATGGGGTTCGTGGTCTCCCAGATGAACCATCCGCTCTTGTACCAACCATATGCCTTCACCGAATTCACGATGTCCCCGGCCTTGATGTAGTACGAAATGTCCAGCAGGTTCTTTCCAAGCTCGATCACCTGATCGGTCTTGTCGTTCAGTTTTGCCAGATAGTCCAGATATCTTGTGTAAACGCGCACGCCGTCCACCATTTTGATTTCTTTGCGCAGGCGCAGATATCCGCCGTACTTTCCGGTCAGGCTGTTCGTCAGTACGCTCCAGCAGTCGCTGATGGCCTTGGTCTCCTTGTCCGTGTCGCTTTCCGGCTTTTCTATGGTCACATTTCCGGGCAGGAACACCTTGCCTTCGCCCTTGAAGCCGACGTGTTCTTCCGGGTCGTCCTCCACGGTCAGCGCCAGTGTCAGCAGTTCGGCCGCCGTGTAGAACTTGTTCTCCACCCGACAGTCTCTGTCCTGCAAGTATCCAAACTCGCTCTCGCAGGTCACTTCCATGTCCAGTTCAAAGTTCTTTTCCATTTCGGTGATATAGCCCATAAAGATCTCGCGGCCGTCCTCTTCTATGCTGACTACCGGCTTTTTCAGCTCCAGCTTGTCGTAGAACGGGTTCGAGACGGGCACTGTAAAGGTAAATGAGCTGATCTCGTTGGCCTCCAGTGTCACTTCCGGGTCAAGGATCACCGGTGCATTCTCGTTGAACGGATCGTCCAGAATGTTTCGCTCTGTCCAGTAGTAGCTCTGTCCGTCCGCCGTGCCTTTGATCTGCCCGATGTACACCACGTACCCGGATGAACGGATGCGGTTCACTCTGCAGCTTTTCCGGTTAGTGGTCCGGCCGTCGCTGGCTTCTACCGTCAGGATATAGTCGGCGTTCCAGTCAAAGCTTTCCAGCTCTTTCTGTGATATTTCAAACCGATATACTCCATTTTGAATTGCCCTAAACGTCCTGCGCACTTTGCCGTTCAGCTTTTCGGTCACGGTAATGGTGTCGCCATCTGCATCATAAACGCGGTACGGCAGCCCGAACTTTCCCCACCGCCCAAATACGCCGTTCATGCCAAAGTAATTGCTCTGGATCTCCGGCCCGCTGTTGGCTGTCAGGCATCCATCATCGTCCACCGTGGCATTCTCATCCACGCAGAAACATACGAGAATATTCGAGCTGGAAACGCCCCACTGTTCCGTTGTCGTATCCCAGTAGGTGTTAATGTACCCAGGTGACCCGGGGTCGGCACCTCTGCCGTGCTTCACGTAAAGGCTCAGCGCCTCTCCGCGGGTGTTATCGCCATCCTCGTAGTTTTTACTGCTTCGCGTGCTGAACACGTACGTCCACAAGTCGTAGATGTTGCTTCCTTCGGTAATATCCGCCCTTCCGCCGCTCAGACTATCCTCAAAAAATCTTCGGATTCCTGTAAACAGTGCTGTATCTCCGCTGAAGTCTACCACCCTCGGCACAAAGAACCGCTGTTCTTCCAGCGTACCGCTCTCACTTGAACCATAATCATACCGGATCGTCACCGGCACGATGGTCTTCAGTGTGTCCTTACTCAGCCGTGCTGCGTAGGTGTTTTCCAGCCAGTTGCGCAGTGTCGGCTCGTTCTTCCACGAAACATCTTTCTCGTTGTTGCCCCACTTAACTGCGTCTTTCAGCAGGGTGGTGCGCATCAGCATGGTCTTACCCTTGCCGTTCAGGTCTTTTTCGTAGTTGTGCTGGGCCACCACAAACTCTGCTGCAACGCCGTCCTCGTACACTTTCAGGGTATCACCGGGGTTCAGTTCTTTGATGATCGCCATTTTCTCACTTCACTTTCGCTGCGGTCAGCCGTCCCATCCGGTCGTCGATGTAGCCAATGGCCTTTCTGCCGTTGATGGTCACGCTCATGCCCTTGATGCTCTCGGCCACGCCGTCCATGTGCCCGGCCAGTGCATTGATGGCACGCAGCGTGTCCTCATTTCCGGCGCTCTTCAGTCCATTTTGAAGCTGCGCTTCGGCATCGATCTTGTTTGCAAGGTTCCGGCTCACGTCTCCGTCAAGGCTCAGCGATTTTGTCGCCGCAAAGGCATTGTCGATCTCATCCGCACCTTCCAGCACGTTGGTCAGGTCCACCACGGGCACGATCTGGGGCGTGTACTCGTAGTCATCGCCCATCACTTTGCTGATGGTCCCAAGCGAACCCTTCGCAATATCCATGGCGTTCTCGGTCATGTCGCTCACGGCATCGTCCACAATGGGCGCATCTTCCTTCACGCCATCGCTGATGCCCTTGTCGATCTCCGAGCCAACGTCCTTTGCGCCGGTGGCCTTTTCCTTCTTCCGGCTGCTGATAAACCACGCAATACCGCCGATTAGTGCCGCGATAGCTGCAATAATACCCACCACAATCAGCAGTTCCGGCAGCACCGCCAGTATGGAAGCACCCAGCCCGCCCAGTGCTTCGCCAATGCCGCCAACTGCCATTCCTGCACCGGCTCCTGTCGTTCCAAGCTGTCCCAACATGGGCAGCAGTCCACTCAGGAAATTGCCGACATTTGCCGCGGCTGTCCCGATGTTGGCAAGCTTTCCAGCAAGGTCTCCATTTTGAATTCCGGAAAACAGCTTCAGCAGCATGTCTCCTGCCCCGCCGGTCAGCTGCTTTCCGGTGTCCGTAAACAGCAGATCGATCAGTCCCGTTGCCGCCGAAATGATGGCACCGGCGTAGTCTCCCTGCATGGCGGATGCAATGGCCGAGACGAATTCCGTCCCGATCTCCATGCCTTCCTCGCTGAATGCTGCCTTGAATACGGTGCTCAGGGTGTTCGTCATCTCCTCGCCCATGGCTCCGGAGACCTTCGTCCACACCTCGCTGCATGCATTGCTGATGGGCACCCAGTTCTTCTGGATGGCATTGGCAAGCTTTACCACCGCGCTTTTTTCGCTGTCCTCAAGGCCCATGGCATCTGCCAGTGCCCCTGCAAAGCTCACCATAGAACTGCGGGAGGAGAGCAGCTGGTCTTTCAGGTCGTTCACATCGTCTTTGCTCAGTGGATTGCCATTCAGGTCTTTGCCGTCCGCCAGCTGCTGCTGGATGAGCCGGGTCTTTTCCAGCTCGGCATTCATGTTCTGCAGTGCCTCCACCGTGCCGAGGATGCTGGTAGTAATGCCCTGATACTTTGCTTTTCTTGCCTCAGCGCTGTTTTCGCCGTACTGCTCCACCGCCTGCTTGTAGGCGTCCTCACGGTCCTTCAGGCTGCCATCGCCGTAGATGCTGGTCAGCAGGTCCATCCGGCTCTGCATCCGGCTCTGTTCGTCCTTGATGATGGAAAGCTGCGCATCCAGCTTGTTCAGCGACTGCTTGGCAATATCATTTTGAAGCTGCAAACTCTCGGTCTGCGCATCCAGATAGTCGTTCCAGGCCTCTTTTGTTCGCAGGTCGCTTTCGCCGTATTCCTTCCGCAGGGTGTCCCACTGCTCCTTCGCCTTGGCTTCCTTCTTCTGCTTCAGTTCCAGCTCGTTCTTCTGGTACTCGGTCTCCCGGTCGATCTTGTCCAGCTTTGAGGCAGTGTTGCTGTTCTGGGCCGTCCAGAGGCTGTACTCTTTTTCCAGAGTGTCAAGGTCGGTGTCGTACCGCTTCGTAATGCCCTCAAACAGGCCGGTGTATTGGTCTGCCTGCAATTTCGCAAGGCTGGTCTTTTCGCTCAGCAGGCTGGCGTAGGCTTCCTTGGTCTCGGTCTTGTCCGCGCCCCAGCGCTTCAGCATTTCGTCGTACTTTGCCTGTGCAATGGCCACCCGGTCGGTCTGGTTCGCAATTTCTGCCGCCGCGTTCTCCATCTTCTTCGCCAGCAGCGTGTCCTCGTCCGCGCTGTATTGGTTCTCGGTCTGCCACAGCTCGTACTCGCTGTCCAGTGCTTCACGTGCCGCCTTGTTTGCTTCCAGCTTCGGCTTGTACTTTTCCTCGATCTGCTGGGCCACGGTCTTCTTCGTGCCGGAGCCGGAGGATTTTTTGGTCTTGCCAGTGGTTGTACCGCCAGAACCGGTGGGGCTCGTATCTCCAGACCCAAAAAGTGTTCCAAGAATATCTTCCGCAGCATCATCTGCCACGGTATTCGGAGTCACATTCCGGTACTTGCTGATCTCTTTTTCGTACCACTCGTCAAACCAGTCGTCTTTGGAACCAGTTCGGACGTTCTTCGCCGCGCTCAGTCCGTTATAGAAACTGCTGGCTGCATCGCTGCCTTTGTTGAACATCCAACTGTTCAAACCATCAAACGTACCGGAAAGTCCAGATTTTACATTTTCACCAAATACCTTGGTTCCAGCATTCAGCTTCGCAATAGATGCTGTTCCATTCAGTCCATTTATAAGACCCGGTGCAAACCACTGGCCGAGCTCCCTCATCCAGGTCGAAGGCGAATTGATTCCAAACGCATTCCGAAAGAAATCCTTCACCTTATTGCACAGAGTCTGAACACCGTTGTTTGCAATCTGCACTGAAGCTCCAGTATTCAGGCCATTAGCAAGTCCCTGAGACATATATTCTCCGATTTTGCCAAAGAAGCCCGAAATCGTGCCAAGCAAGCCGCCAAACAAGTTTATCGGATTGAGATGTTCCGAAAGCCATGCAACAATATTTCCCAGCAGTTCACTCAGTGCACCTTTGATGCCGCCTCCCTCACCGCCACCATCCCATGCCCATGCGATCAGATCGATAATGGTCTGGATCACTACAGTGCCCAGCGTAAACAAAGCCTGTCCAATAGGCTCACTGCACTGTACGATGACATTGCAAATGGCCACGATGAGCTGAGCAAGTGCATTGCCGATTGCAGGAACGGCCTGTGCAATTGCGTTGCATACCGCTACAATAATTTCAGCGATTGCAATAGCAATGCTTCCAGCTGCTGTTCCAAGCCCTGCGATTACTCCAGCGATAAAAACGCCAATTGCAGAGCCAAGCGTTCCAAGTGCCACGACAAGTGCTTCCACCCGAAGAGGCATTAGGCTTACTGCTGCCATCGTTCCAAGCAGCAATGCAAAGCTTCCTGCCAGCAAACTCAGAGCTGCAGAAACAGCAATGACGATTGGACCTGCAAGCGACATTGTTCCAACAGCAATCGCGAAAATGCCAAGTGCCCCACCAACTGCGAGTAATCCATGCCCGATCTCTTCAAGTGACATTTCGCCAAGAGATTTCAGCGGAGAAACGAGAGCATTCAACACAACCGACATAATAAGGAACGAGGTTGCACTGCCAAGAGAGCCTTTTACAAGAGTCAGTGCGACACCCATTTCAATCAGTCCGCCTGCCATTGCTGCCAGTGCCACGCCGATCTGACCAAGTGTCATGCCGCCGAGGTTTGCCAGAGCATTGGATAGAATCAGCAGTCCTCCGGACAAAATAGTTAAGGCAGTTGCTGTTGAAAGCACATGTTCTGCCGGGTTGGACAACATGCTGAAAACCGCAATTTCGCCAAGAATCGCACCCAGTACACCAATTCCATTCTG
>OHPS01000795.1_pt1 | contig 11314 bp, 10 predicted proteins | sample 1577811 | NCBI WGS metagenome assembly OHPS01 (sample SAMEA3879552, study PRJEB24766) | human gut metagenome | biome: human-associated habitat; feature: feces | place: USA | collected 1985/1987
GGGGCTTTCAGCCAGACCTGCTCATGCCGCAGGAGGCACTCTTCGCCAGAGAGGCGCATTCCATGCAGGCTGCTATGCGCAGGGCACTCTTACGCAGAGGGCGTTCCGGCAATACTGCTTTTTCTAAAACTGAAAGCAATGTTGCCGGAAATCTATGCCGGATGTGCAGAAAGGAGGAATCCAGACATGGCGATTTTTCATTACACAGTCAAAATAGTCGGACGAAGTAAAGGGAAATCTGTTATCTCCGCTTCCGCATATCTCAATGGGGATGTGATGAAAAACGAGGAAACCGGGAGAATCAGTTATTACACTTCTAAAAAAGAAGTGGTCTACACCAGTCTGATGATGTGCGAAAACGCACCTCCTGAATGGCAGATAGTACCAGAAGAAAATATAAAACGCTTTCAAAAATCTGTCCGATACAAAAGGTCAGAAGATAAAGAAGCTGCTTTAGAAAAATTTAAAATCACATTTCAGAAACAACGGTTATGGAATGAGGTATTGAAGATTGAAAAAAGTGCAGATGCCCAACTTGGCAGGTCATTTGAATTTGCCCTCCCCAAAGAATGGAGCAGACAGGAACAGATTCAATATACAGCCGACTATATCAAAAAAACATTTGTGGATAAGGGAATGTGTGCTGATTGGAGTATCCACGACAAAGGGGATGGCAATCCTCATGTCCATCTGCTTCTGACAATGCGCCCTTTTAACCCGGATCATTCTTGGGGGAAGAAAGAAGTCAAAGATTGGGGTTTTGTCAGAGATAAAAGCGGAAATATCGTGATTGATGAATCCCATCCGAACTGGTGGCAGGATAAGAAAAACCCTGACCGTCATGGAATCCGTATCCCTGTATTAGATGAAAACGGAATCCAGAAGATTGGTGCAAGAAACCGCCTGCAATGGAAACGGGTACTGACCGATGCTACGGGATGGAACAATCCAAAAAACTGTGAACTGTGGCGGAGCGAGTGGGCAAAGGTGTGTAATGAACATCTGCCTTTGCATAATCAGGTCGATCACCGTTCTTATGAAAAGCAGGGAAAACTCCAGATTCCTACCATCCATGAAGGTGCTGACGCAAGAAAGATTGAACAGAAGTTTCTTGCCGGGCAGGAAATAAAAGGTTCGTGGAAAGTAGCGGAAAATCAAATCATAAAACAACAAAACACGTTATTGCAAAAGATACTGGACACCTTTGGGAAAGTATCTGGTGCATTATCATTATGGAAGGAGCGATTAAATGACATTAGAAGAAAGCCGGGAAATTATACCCTTAATGGAATCTATGATTGGGCAAATCGAAGAACAGCAGACCTTAATGGCAGAAATGCTTCTGGAAATGCAGAACCGGGACACCCAACTCTCTCTTATGCAGGAACAGAATCAGAAATTGCAAAAATTAAACAGCGAGTTATCCGAGCTGCTCAACATTTTGCCAAATACCGAGGAACTGCTTTCCAAGATGGAAGAACAGAAAACGAAGATAGAACTTTTGGAAAACGAAAATCAGCAATGGCAGATATTGGCACAGAAGCTGAACAGCGAAAACAGTTTATTACTGAAACAGAACACCGAATTGCTGAACTGGAACAGCAGGTAGAGAAAGGACGTGATATAGATGAACGAATCCAGAGAATTAAAGAACGCCGAACAGTTGGAAGAACTTCTGCTCTTGACCGAGGAGATACAAGAAGAGTTGGAACAGAAAGACCAGCTTATCGTGGAACTGAAGACGCAGCTCAACGAATCTCTGACCTTGAACGAGAAATTAAACAAAGAGAACAGAGCCGGGAATATTCAAGCATTAAAGAACGACTTGAAGCTGGCAGACAGAGCATTGCGGAGCGAGAAAGAGAAGCTGCGAAGCGCAAACGTCACGATAGAGGAATGTCAAGATAAAATACGATGCTTAACACAACAACGGGATTATGCCCGGACACATCAGAAAATCGTAGAGATACCGGTAGAAAAGCCGGTACTCTATAAAAAATGCGAAGCCTGTGACCGGACAGCCTATCAGAATGCAAAAGCAAGATACGAAACACAAAAAGAGCAACTTGCAGGACAATATAAAGCAAAAACGGTAATGTTCCAAACAACCTTGTTCCTTCTTGCATGGTATTCGCTGACAACCACTCTTTTTCAGGCAGTACAGTCAGATGTGTTCCTTTCCGATTGCAAATCATTCTTCCATGATGCAGCATCATTCATACAAACTTTTATTGGTTGGACGATTGATGCCGGGCAATCTGTGGCACAAATCAGCACAAAAATTCCAAATGAGATTATAGCCGGAATCATATATTGGTTATTGCTGATATTGGTTGTGGGAATATGTGTGGCAGGGACAGGAATACTGGCGATACTGATAGAAATAAAGGTTATAGAATTATATAAGAAAAACTGTTGGGATGTTATTACCCTACTGATGATACTGACAAGTGCGGCTGTCATCATTTATTTTGGAGAAGTAATTAAAAAAGCATTATCAATAAATCTGTTGTTCTTTTGGTTAATTTTACAAGGAATATATCTTACAATTCGACGCTATATAAGTCAAGATACTGATTGACTGGATACAAATTATTTGATAAAATATAAATAGAAATACAGCAGATCAAAGGAGGTAAAACTTATGAGAGCAAAGAAAGTGATTGTAGGGGTAGCTATTAGTGCAATGTTAATTTCTTCATCAATTCCAGTAATGGCATTTTCTGTTACAAACGGGAATAAGACATTTGATAAAAAGTGGGAATTGAGCACTACATCTGATGGCGGAAAAGGTGTTTTGACTTATGGTTATAATACTCTTGCTATTAATGAAGATTATGCACACGCATATCATTCAACTAAAGATCATTACGCATATGTCAAAAATGGAAATGGTTCTTTTTCGGGTTCAAATGTTGGTAAAGGTAATTGGTCTAAAATTGAGGTTGCTCATAAAGGAAATAGTATTACCTACGGTAATAGCTACTAAACAAAGGTTCGGGATAATGGCTGAGTGGTTGGAATTCCAACCACTCTTTTTTGTGGAGTGTATATAAATGAAGAAAAAAATAAAATATATAGGAATTGTTTTGGTTATTTTGTTCTGTTGCTATAATTTATTTTGGTACTTCGGGAGTTATAAACCATATAACGAATTTCAGAAAGACTTCCCTGAAATAGAAGAATCTGGAGTAAAAATTTACACAGATAAAGATGGATTCCAGTATAGTGTGTCTGTCCCTGATTATTTGCTTTGGAATGGAAATCTTGCGATAGCTGAGTCAGATGTTCGATATGCACTAATTATTTGGATAAAACCATTTCACCAAGGAATAAGTCAAGGCGTGCTATTTAATGACTATAAGGATTTGAATACTCAAATTATGTTGTCAAGTAGCAAAAAAGCTGAAGATCAAGAAGATCAATGGATTGTTGATGAAAATAGCACAATATTGACTACGATATTTGAAAAAGCAAATAAAGTATGGAATCTGGGGTTGAAATAAATGAAAGCAATTAAAAACTTATGTTTGTTTTGTTTCCTGATTTTTGGAATACTTATGCAATCTGAAATATTTCAAGATCAGCTTTGGAACTTTTCTACAGCATATTTTACGTCATCACGCTATGAAGTTGCTAGTGAAGATATGTCGCAGTTTCTGAAAGATGTATCAGAAACTGCAACGGAGAATGATGTACATATTTTTTCTCAGTACAATGAAATCAATAATAAATACCTTTCAACACTTCATATTTATGGCGATGATAAAGTAATCAGACAAACATTAAAAAATACTGCAAACATAGAAGAATCAGAATATACCGCTTTAGTTTCCGGAATTACGAAAGTAAAATTTCATAATCTCTCAGAATTGCAAAGTACCTCTGTGGGTTATGAAAACTTTATCTCATACATAGGAAATGAGGACAATATTATCTCTGCATATCAGAAATTATCAGAAAAATATAGCTTAACTTATCCAGAATATTGGAATTCTACGGAAAAGGACATGATTTTTATTATATGGGGTATGATTATTGCATTGATGATTGTTCTAAATGTAATTGAAGTGGTTAGGCGAAAAAAAGAGGTTGTTGTACGAGTTTCCTTAGGAGAAAGTGCTGGTTTCATAGCATTTAAGGCTGCTTTATTCGATGTAACTTTTGACATTGCATTATTTATTGTTGCAAAAATATTGCTGTCAAATTATATATCGGGAGCATATGAGAATAGACTCGTCACAATTTTATATTCCATTGGAATTATTCTTTCCACTATTCCATATTGTTCTTTTTGCTTTTTTGATATTAGAAAGGCATTCGCAAATGCAACACACAAAAGAGGAGTGGATTTTTTAATTTATTCGTTAAAATTTATAGCAGGGGTAGCCGCTGTTTTTACAATTACCACTAATATTAGTAGTATTCATAATAACCTATTTACAAATGAACATTTGTTAGAAGAATATTATGATGCAAATTATTTTACCGTAAAGACTACTGATTTTAATGCTGAAAAAGAAGAAGCTTTTTGGAATAAACTATACAAGAATGAATATAACACATTAAAGCCTGTAATATGCTTGAATATTTTAAATGATAAAAATGATGTGATATATGTAAATAATCATGCAAAAGATATGTTACAAGGTTTTACGAAGCAGATAAATGCAGTAGAGAATGAATCTTCTGATTTGATTATTTTCATTCCAAAGAATAGATATTTTGCTAAAAACAAGCAATTAGCCTATGACTCCTTGAGCCATGTTTTAAATCATGATAATTTACAACAATTAAATATTCAGTACATAGAGTATAGCGAAACAGAATACTTTTCCTATTTAGATACAAGTAGAATAAATGGTATCGAAAAAAGCAAAAATCCGATAATTATTTATCAGGCAAACAAAGATTTAGCAGTCAATGGTGGGTATCTTGAAAGCTATAAAGCAGGAGCAGTTTTATTTCAATGTGATGAAAAACAGCTAAGAAATATCAGCAAAAAGTATGAAGATATGCTTGGAAATTATCAGCTAGTAATTACAAACGTACATGAACAGTATTTATATAATCACACATTTTTAATAAAACTCGTGGGATTTTTAAGTTCTCTTTGTACGATTGTATTGCTTTTAAATATTATGATTATTGTTACCGTAAGTAGACTAGAGTTCCGAGAAAATGCAATGAAAATTTCCTTGATGAAAATCTTTGGATATAGTTTATTTGAACGGCACAAAACACTTCTTAAAATGATTGTAGTGGAAAATTTTGTGATATTAGTAGGTATGCTTATCTATTCTTTATTATCGGTACAGACTGAAGTAGGAATTAGCATTCTTGTTAGTTCATTTATGGCACTAATAGAATTTACAATTATTTTCTTTAATATCACAATTGTTGAAAAAACAAACATACCGAAATCATTAAAAGGAGGTTGCTTATGATAATAATTGAAAATCTATGCAAAGCATATAATGATAAAATTTTGTTCAAAAATTTTCATTTGGAAATTCCAGATAGCCGTTTTTTGGTAATTAGTGGCGAAAGTGGATGCGGAAAAAGTACTTTACTTAATATGATTGGAGGTATTGAAACTCCTGACAAAGGTTCTATTATTGTGAATGGTTTTGATGTGACAAAAAAAGGAAAAAAGCAGAAATATTTCAAAGAAGTTGTTGGATTTTTATTTCAAAATTTTGCCCTTTTGGAAAACAAAACAGTAAAAGAAAATCTAGAAATAATAAAAAAATCAGGTAGAACGGATATTTCAATAAATGAAGCTCTTGAAAAAGTTGGTTTACAGAAAGTAATTAACAAAAAAGTCTATCAATTATCTGGTGGCGAACAGCAGAGAGTTGCGTTAGCTCGTTTAATGCTAAAGAAATGTTCGATTGTATTAGCAGACGAACCAACTGGTTCCTTAGACAAAAAAAATAGTGAGATTGTTATGAATATATTGCATGAGTTAAGTGAACAGGGAAAAACAGTTATTGTTGTAACTCATAGTGAAGAAATTGTAGCACAAGAAAAGCATGTTCTATATTTATAATACCCATAATAGAAGAATATGTTCTTTCGGGAGACACCTCCTCTAAGAACATATTCTTTTGGTTAAAATTGATTATAAAGATACTTTTATTTCAGTATATTCGCTATATTGATGGGATATATATTTGCATATTATTTATATGGATAAGAATTATAACTCTAGTGAGTCTTCTGCATCTACCCACATCTGTAAATTACCCTCAAGATATAATCTTGCATATTCCAAAGGCTCATCCACAGCCAATGAAGTAAGCGCACATTCTGATCCGTATGTGGTTTTTAGATTTTTTTCAGCTTTCCAGCAATCAATGCGAAGCATATATCCGGCACTTGTGTAAACATCAATACTATCGTGATTTATGTTGTATTCTGCATAAATTGTTCTCATCGTATCTTATCTCCATTTTCTTTTAATAATCAGTTATAGAGTTAAATATCGAAAACATTTCAATCAGTTCACCATGTCGTTATTGTTATACTGTGTTATGAAATTTTCTTTCCCTTATTTTTTCCCATATTAAGGTTCATGAAAACCAATGTGAGAATATAACACAAGGGAAAGAGTAAGGGAAAGCTCACTTGCTACAAACTTAGTATTTTCAAGGGTTTGCGAAGAATTTGATAATTAAATATAACAGTTATTAAATTTCCTAAAATATGTGAAATATCAACTGGAATTGTTATTGCTGATGTAATCCTACTTTCACAAGATATTCTAAAATATCAGAAAAATCTGTGTCCTGTACGGTGTTGCTCTCATGTTCATAAAAAACGATTTTATCGCTACATTTGTTGTTATCCACTCGGAGTGCATAATAGTCCCCACACCCATTATCAGCTATAAAAAGCAAATTTTCTACTTTAACTGGATTGTGATTGAAAATAAAAAAATAGCTATCCTTGTCTATGGAATAGATGTTTGCATATCCAAAATAGCCACCTCCAAAATTCAAAAGAACCTGTATGTACTTCTCTGGTAAAAGAATTTGGTATTGCTTATGAAACGCAATTACATCTTTCATCGTTGGAATGTCATCATGTTCCAACTCGAAAAGTATAGGTTTTTCAGTTTTTTCTTTTTTGATGGCTTTCCTAAATGTTTCAAAATCCATAACCTCTCTCCCATCAATTCCGATTTAATGTTCGCTTCACTTGGATAAATTGTACCATAAAGACAGGAACAGTTCTACCTTCATTTGTAAATTTGGCATAGCCGGTATTTTCCATTTCCCTATGTAGTGGCGGTCAAAACATCGGGTACAGACCCGACATTCTGACCGCAAACCAGCCCGAAAAGCTCCCTCATTCTATCCGGCTGTTGAAACCGTTCTGCTTTGCATATTCGCTGGCTTTTTTCTTTCGTTCCTCGCTGTATGGCGGCAGGAAGCGGATGGACAGCCGTGACTTATCCAGCACATAGGAAACGCCGCCCTGCTCATGGGACTGCTCCATCCGGCACAGGGCAGGGTACTTCTCACTGAACGCTGCCAGCCGCTTTCTCAGTCCGGCATTAAAAGTGTAGATACTTGCCGTATCTTCGCCCTCATTGAACAGGATAATGGTTTCTTTTTCATACTTTGTCCGCTTCGTCATAACCGTCCTCCATGCTTCCTCTCTCAATACGGTCAAGGACTGCCCTGTGATGGAAGTAGGTGTCCATTTCCAGCCGCAGGTGGCAGAAGAAACAGCGGTACCATTTGTCTGCATTTTTCTTGCAGAGCTTTACAGCCAGCATACGGAACAGCTTTTTGGTGGCAGGATCAGGGGAGAGGGCGGCTGCCATGCGTAAGCGTTTGACCGTAGCTTCACGGCTGGGACATCCAAAGGCATAAAGGGCTTTCTTTTCGTTCATGTTCATAAAATTATCCTCCTTAAAATTGATAAAATAAAAACGGCAGACACTTCACATGGAAATACCTGCCGCTTTGTTTACAGTATGAAATTGTCTGGTCTGGACTGGGTAAATCAGCAGTAGATCAACTCCTGCTTAATGATTTCTTCTGCCCGGTTGCGGATGGAGTTCATGGACTGCACCCACAACATCTGATTGTCTGCTTTCAAGGCTTCATTCACGCCCTCAGCTTCCTTCATCTGTTCAATGATAAGACTGCACCTTGCGTCTGCCTGTTCATTCAGGTCAGCAAGATAGGTATGCAGTCCGCCGGACAGACAGAGGGCAGAGAACCTTGCGGGACAGCACTGTTCCAGATATGCCCGGTGCAGTCTGCCCCACCTGCCGATTGAGCGGTGTTCCTCCGGCAGTTTCAAGTCCGGCACATAGTAATCGCCTACAAGCACATAGTCCAGACCATTGCTTTCGTCATGGATTCGTGGTTTCAATTCATTCATGCGGAAATGACCTCCTTTTCCTCTTTCTTTTTGTGATATTCCTCCCTGCGTTTGGCAAGGTGGGCTTCATAACGCTGGACTGCTTCGGGGTTTCCGGCGTCTGCTTCGGCTTTCAGTTTCTGATAGCTCCTTACCGTTGCTTCGCTCTGGTATTTCCGTTTCTCAGCCAGCTTCCTTGCGGCTTCTTCATCTGTTTTGGCAAGTGCCACAAGGGCTTCATGCTCCAGCCTGCGTTTTTCCGTATGCCTGCGGTTGTATTCTTTTCTGCGTTCCTCCATCATGGCGGCATATTCGGGGTCAGATGACATTCTGGCTTCCTCACGCTCTTTTTTCCGCTGTCTGGCTTCGGCTTCCTTGGCTTTCATGGTTTCCCATTCCTTAGCGGCGGCTGGGTCGGTTTCTGCCTTTTCTTTTAATTCTGCCCTCGTCAGCTTTTTCTTCCTGCTGGCACGCTCCACACGCTTTCGTTCCGCTTCCAGCATTTTTTCCTGCTCCCGGCGTTCTTTTTCTTCCATCTGCCGGATATGCTCCGGGTCGGCTTCTCTGGCTTCCTTTAATTTCTGGCGGTATCGTCTGCCACGCTCTTTCTGCTTCTCCAGAAGCTCCGTATATCTGGCAATGGCTTCCTCGTCCCCGGCTTCGGCGGCGTTCCGCAGTTCCTCCAGCTTCTGCTTCCTGCGTTCCGCACTCCGCTTTTCTTTTTCCTTCTTCTTGCGGAGCTGTTCCGCTTCAATGGCGGCGGTGCGTTCTTCCTCGGATATGGTTTCCACAGGCGGGTAGTAGTTCCCGATGAAATTAAAGTGGATGTCTATGTTCTGCTGGCGGTAGATGGTGCGTCCGCCGGTGGCTTCGTGAACCTCAATCCGGTCAACAAAGGCATAGAGCATGGTGTCGGTCACTTCCCCGCAGTCCCGGTATTTCTTTACCAGTGCGATAAACCGTTCCGTTTCCACCTTTTTCACTTCTTCCTGCTTCATCTGCTCTTGCAGTTCCCCGATACGCCGTTCAAGGAGGATCTGCTCCTCGTCATACTGCTGGATCATACGCTGAACCTGACGCTCCGGCAGCAAGCCTTTCATGGAACTTTCATACAGGTTCTGTATCATGCTGTCCAGCTCCTGCACCCGCTTCCCGGCTTCCTCCAGTTCCTGCTGTCCTGTGCCGGTCTGCTTTGATTTCTGCTGGCTCCACAGGGCTTTCAGCTGGGAGATAAATTCTTCTTCGTTTTCAAGGACATATCTGCTGACTGTCTGGATGGACTGTAAAACTGCCGCTTCCAGAACCGATGTTTTGATGAAGTGGGAAACACATTCCCTGCCATAGTTTCGGTAGTTTCCGCATTGAAAGGCGGAATCGGAATCACACGGGTTGCCGCTGTGGCGGCTCTGCGGGCTGATATAGCCCATCCTTGCCCCGCAGTCAGCACAGTACACTAAACCGGAAAGGCGGTGGGAGTATGTGCCGTTGGCGGCTCTTGGCTTTTTCTTTGACCGCAGTTTCTGTGCAATGTCCCATGCGTCCTGTTCGATAATCGCTTCATGGGTATCCGGGAAGATCATCAGCTCGTCGGCTGTGGCGGCTCTGCGTTGCTTGGTCTTGAAGTTCTCACTGACTGATTTGCCCAGCACCGTATGTCCCAGATATTCCTGCCGGTCTAAGATATAGCCGATGGTGGTTGCGTTCCAGTGGTAAGGGTCTTTGTAATGCCTGTGCCTGCAATTCTCCGGGAAATACTTGGCGGCATATGCTGACGGTATGAGTATCCTGTCCTTTTGCAGGGTGGCGGCAATGTCATTGATCCCCACACCCTGACAGCACAGACGGTAAATTCTTTTGACAACCTCTGCCGCCGGTTCATCCACAATGAGCTGCTGTTTATCATCCTTGTCACGCTTGTAGCCATAGGGGATGGAACCACTGCACCGCAGACCGTTCTTCATTCTGGCTTTGAATACGGCTTTTATCTTGTTGCTCGTATCTTTCGCATACCACTCATTCATAATGTTTAGGAATGGGGTCAGGTCATTGTCGGTGGGGTTGGCACTGTCAACGCTGTTGTTGATAGCGATAAAACGGACGCCTTTTTTCGGAAGCAGAACCTCCGTATAATAGCCCACTTGGAGATAGTTCCGTCCAAAGCGGCTCAGGTCTTTTACCACAAGGGTCGCTACATTTCCTGCTTCGATTTCTTCTAAGAGGGCAGTAAAGCCGGGACGGTTGAAATTTGTACCACTATAACCGTCATCAGAGAAATGCCGGATATTCCGAAGCCCATGCTGTCGGGCATATTCCTCCAGATACATCTTCTGGTTCTGTATGCTGTTAGATTCGCCAGCCTGCTCGTCATCTCTGGAAAGTCTTTCATACAAGGCAGTAATCTTGATTGGTTCTTTTTTCGTCATGGTGTTCAACCTCCCTTCCATGGACAATCAATTACTTTTCGTTGTATGTAACGCTCCCTTTTTCTATCTTCTTATAGTGTAGCCATTCGGGTCTGTGACCACATAAGAACTGTGCATCTGCATCAAATTCGGTTTGAGCCAGAAGCGGGTTTTACCGGAACCGGAGCCGCCGATCACCAGCACATTTTTGTTTCTGGCGGTCTTTGGGTCCTTGGGGCGGCTGTTCATGGTCAGGCTTTCGGTTTTCGTGAGAATGACATTATTCTGGAACACCGGGTCGATGTAGGGAGCAATATCCTCACGGGTTCCCCAACGGGCAGAGCCATACTCCAGCCCATGCCGGTACTTCTTGGCATTTTTACTTTTGAGGTACACCGCCAGACGCAGACCGGCACCGCAGCACAGCCCCACCAGCAGATCCAATGGGTGCAGGCTGGGCCAGAAACTTTGCAGCGCTCCAGGCAGGACAGCAAACAGGGAAAGGAATTTCTCTGAAGCATTTGCCCCCTGAG
>OHPS01000821.1_pt1 | contig 11037 bp, 9 predicted proteins | sample 1577811 | NCBI WGS metagenome assembly OHPS01 (sample SAMEA3879552, study PRJEB24766) | human gut metagenome | biome: human-associated habitat; feature: feces | place: USA | collected 1985/1987
TCATTTTGTTGGCGTAGGTCGTGGAAATGTAGTCCTCAATAATGGAGAAGTGCACCGGGTCGTGGCTTGGCATCCGGTTGCGCACGCAGTGGCCCTCGCACTGGTTCTCGTGGTTGCACACCAACGCACAAACGGTGGTCAGCGGGTTATTCTCAAACAGCATTCTGCCAGCTTCGTCCATCTGGTTTGCCTTGAGCAGCCGAATGACCTCCGGGATGTTGGTGTGGATGGGGCAGCCCTGCTGGCACAGCGGCTTTTTGCAGCCCAGACAGCGGTTGGCTTCGTCCAGAACGTGAAGTGCCATGAAGTTTCCTCCTTATTGCGTGCGGTTTTCTGATTCCGTTCTCATTTGTTGTATCCAACATTGCATTGCTTTAATCATACACCACAAACCGTCCGGGCACAAGTGTTTCTGCATAAAATCTTTTCGATTATTTTTTGTCAATTCGTCAAAAAGATAATTTTTTGACGATATACTCCCCCCATCGGCCCGGGCACCCGGCGGCACAGTGCGCCAAAATCGCTGGCTCCTGCCTGTGCCGCCGCCATGCGGGCGCAGGCATCGTTTTCTTTTTCCAGCTTTGCCAGCGAGTGGCTCAGCGGCAGGGATGCATGCTTCAGCAGCACAAGTGCTTTCCGCCTTGCCCCCAGCAAATGCAGATAGGGCGGCAGGGCAGGCACGATCTCCGCCGTATAGCCCAGTGCCGCATCCATGGCAAGGCGGCACATCCGGGCCCGGGGGTAACGCACAGTGGTCAGCGCGTCCAGCAGCTGGGGTAGGCCGGTGCAGCTGCGCACGGCGTTTTCCAGCCGGTGGTCCAACCCCTCGGAAACGCCCCGCACTGCGGCAAAAGGTTCCGGTCGTGCACAGGCCGCCCGCAGCAGAGCCAGCTCACACCGGCCCGCAGCGGCATGATCCGTATACATTCCGTCGATTTCCGCTTTTTTATACAGCTCCAGTGCTTTTTCCGGCACATAAGGAGTCAGCGCATCCGCGCCCTGCTCTGCCCAGAGGGCGCGCAGCGCGCTGGCACTGGCAAACTGTGCGTGGCCGCTTTCGGCAAGGGCCTGCCCGTGGCCCGCCCCCACGCGGGGCAGCAGCACCGGGGTCATGGGTGCCTCCTGTTCCAGAATGGCCTTGCAGTATTCCACTGCCAGATTGTTGTTGGGCTTATCCAACAGCGCGGCCAGTGCCGTGCCCGGGCAAAGCGCTTCCACCGCCGCCTGCCGCGCCGCCGCAAAGCTGCGGGCACCGGCTGCAAGCTGGCGTTTCAGCTCGGTGCGGTAGGCCTCGCTGTTCAGTACCCGGGCAGCTTCCATCAGCAGGGCTGCGTCCGGTGTTTCTGCCCCGAACACCAGCGCATCACACCCGGCGGCGGCAAGGATGCGCACCCCCGCCCGGGCAAAAGCCTCTGCCCCCGCACAGGCACAGGGCGCAGGCAGCGCAAATATCAGATCTGCCCCGCACTGCAGGGCGGCCTGCACCCGCGCCGCTTCCGGCAGAAGCGGCAGTGCGCCGCGCTGGGTCAGCCCGCAGCTCATGGCCACCGCCACATGCTGTGCTCCCAGCGCTTTTGCCTGCGCCAACTGCCATGCATGGCCGTTGTGAAAGGGGTCGTACTCTGCAATGATACCGGCAAATTTCATAGATAAGCTCCTCTGCAGGGCTGCTGCGCCCTCGGAAAGATTGTTAAATTTATATCGTATATACAGAAAACTGCAGTGGTTTTGCGCATTTGTGGGCAGGATGTACAAAAACCTTGTACACAAGCTTTACCGCTTTGCCCGGGTTGCGGCTTGAAAAGCCGCCCACCCTATTATATAATAAACACAGGAATCTGTAAAATTCTGTCCTCAGGTTTAAAAAGAGGGCAGACCAAAAACATACAGGAGGCAACACAGATGAAAGTTCTGGTTATTAACTGCGGCTCTTCTTCCCTGAAGTATCAGCTGATCGATATGGACGGCGAGAAGGTGCTGTGCAAGGGCCTGTGCGAGCGCATTGGCATGGAAAGCAGCATGATCACCCATGAGGCAAACGGCCACAAGGCCACCACGCCCGCCATCTTCCCCACCCACACCGAGGCTTTTGCCGAGGTCGTGAAGAAGATGACCACCGGCGAAGGCAAGTGCATCAACGACGTCAGCGAGATCGATGCCATCGGTCACCGTGTCGTGCACGGCGGCGAGAAGTTCAAGGAGAGCTGCCTGATCACCGACGAGGTCATCGAGACCATCCGCGAGCTGAGCCCTCTGGCTCCCCTGCACAACCCCGCCGGCATTCTGGGCATCGAGGCCGCACGCAAGGTGTTCGGCAACATCCCCATGGTGGCTGTGTTCGATACCGCTTTCCACAGCACCATGCCTCCGAAGGCTTATATGTACGCCATTCCGTATGAGTACTACGAGAAGTACGGCGTGCGCCGCTACGGCTTCCACCGCTGTCGATCAGGGCAAGGTCGTTGATACCTCCATGGGCATGACCCCGCTGGCCGGCCTGATGATGGGCACCCGCTGCGGCGACCTGGACCCCTCTGTGGTCAACTACCTGAAGTACACCCTGAACATCACCGGCCACGAGCTGGACGAGATCCTGAACAAGAAGTCCGGCCTGCTGGGCATCTCCGGTGTTTCCAGCGACAAGCGTGACGTGGAAGAGGCAGCTGCTGCCGGCAACAAGCGCGCACAGCTGGCTTCCGACATGCTGAACTACCAGATCAAGAAGACCGTTGGTGCTTACATCGCTGCAATGGGCGGCGTGGATGCCATCGTCTTCACCGGCGGCATCGGCGAGCACGACGCAATTGCCCGTGCAAAGGTCTGCCACCACATGGATTGGCTGGGCATCCGCATCGATACCGAGAAGAATAAGCACCCCGTGGGCGATGTGTGCGAGATCACTGCCTGGGGCGCAAAGGTGCGCACTCTGGTCATTGCTACCGACGAGGAGCTGATGATCGCCCGCGACACCAAGGAAGTCCTCGAGAAGTAATCGTTTTCCAAAGGGCTTTGCAGGGGCTGCTGCACGGAATGTGCGGCAGCCCCTTTTTCATCTTCCGGCAGTTATTTTACCCAAATCAGCCCTGTCGGATTGTGCTATCTATACAAATAACAAGGCGAATGGTTGTTTTTTGGTTGACAAATTTCAAAAAGAACGGTACAATAGAAAAGTCCTCAATTGGAGGACGTCCATTCATTCAAGCCCCTGGTAAGCTTACTGATCAGCGCGATGGTCCCAAAACCAAAGGTATGGTTACAATCCTTCCGTGGGCAAGAACTAACTAAAGAGGAGATACTACTATGTTTGAAGACAAGACTCTGGTCTGCAAGGACTGCGGTAAGGAATTTGTTTGGACTGCTGGTGAGCAGGAGTTCTACGCATCTCGCGGCTTCGAGAATCAGCCCCAGCGCTGCAAGCCCTGCCGTGACGCCCGCAAGAACGGCGGCGCACGCAGCAACAGCGGTGAGCGTCAGATGTTCGATGCTGTCTGCGCAGCTTGCGGCAAGGCTTGCAAGGTCCCCTTCCAGCCCCGTGAGGATCGTCCGGTCTACTGCTCTGACTGCTTTGCTCGCATGAAGCAGAACTAAGCGCTGATTTTTATTTAAATCGGTAACAAAAGGCCCGCTGTCGAAAGGCAGTGGGCCTTTTTGTATTCAGAGCTTCTCCTGTCTGCTTACGCAGCCATGACAGAAGGAGTCTTTCACACCAGCGGCGCAATAAACTTGAGCAGGATGCCCGCCAGATGCAGCAGCTTTTTGCCCTGCCAGATACTTTCTTTCGTCTGCTCCACCCTGCGGCACCGGGTGAGCGTATCCTGAAAATCCGCTTCCATGTTGGCAATGCAGTCGGTGCCGCGCATCCAGACCGCGTTTTCAAAGTGATGGTACAGGCTGCGGTAGTCCAGATTGATGGTGCCCGCCACAGCTTCCACGCCGTCGGCGATCACGATCTTCGCATGGGTAAAGCCGGGCTGCCACTCGCTGATCTTCACACCCGAAGAAATCAGCGCCTTGTAGTGGGTCTTGGCCAGTGCATAAACGAACCACTTATCCGGCTTGCCGGGCAGGATCAGGTGCACATCCACACCGCGCTCTGCCGCAAAGCGCAGGGCCGTTTCCAGCTCGCCGTCCAGGATCAGATACGGCGTGATGATGTGCACATACTTCCGGGCACGGTTGAGCATATCCATGTACACCATTTCGCCCACCCGCTCACCGTCCAGCGGGCAGTCTCCGTAGGGCACCACAAAGCCCTTGGCGTTTGCTGCCGCCGGGATGGGATCGGACAGGAACTGCTCAAACTCCGGCTGGCACAGGATGCACCACATCTGCAGGAACAGCGCCGTCATGGAGCGCACGCCTTCGCCTTCCAGCATCAGGGCCGCGTCCTTCCAGCGGCCATACTTTTCTATGTGGTTGATGTACTCATCTGCCAGATTCACGCCGCCGGTAAAGCCCACCTGTCCATCAATGACCAGAATTTTGCGGTGGTCGCGGTAGTTGTAGTGGGTGGAAACGAAGGGCGTGACCGGCGAGAACACCTTGCACTGGATGCCCAGCGCTTCCAGCCGGCTGGGGTAATCCCGCGGCAGGGTGGAAAACTCACAGGTGCCATCATACATCACCCGCACATCCACCCCCTGCGCCGCCTTGCGGGCCAGCACTTCCAGAATGCGGCCCCACATCAGGCCTTCATCCACGATGAAATATTCCAGAAAGATGTATTTTTTTGCCGTTTCCAGCTGGCGCAGCATTTCATCGAACATAGCTTCGCCGCCGTTGAAGTAGGTGGCCACCGTGTCGGCATAGACCGGAAATCCGCCTCCCTTGCCCCGCAGATACCGTGCCAGCGGCATCGCTTCGGGTGCCTGCTCCTGCAAAAGCTCCACGGTCTGCTCATTCTGCGGCAGCTGGGCGCGGGTCTGGCCCTCCAGATCCAGCAGGCGGCGCTTCAGGGCATTGTGGCCCACATCACTTTTGGTGTACCAGAACAGCGGCACGCCCAGCACCGGCATCAGCGCTGTGACCACCAGCCATGTGATGCGCACGCTGTTGTCCATGTCCTGATTGAGCAGATAGACCATCATTGCCGCTGTTACCAGCAGGGTGCCGCCAAAATAATGCGGCAGCAGCTCGCCGAACCACTGCAGCAGGCTGAACAGCGCGAACGCCTGTAAAAGCAGCAGAACCAGCACTAGGCCAAAACGGCTGAAAATAGCGTGTACCACGCCCTTCTGTCCCCGTTTGAGCAGGCGGATGCCGCCATCCTCAAACACCCGGACCTTGTCCTTCATATTTTGCTGAAATTGTTTTTTCTGCATGGCATTTTCCCTTATCTCACACATTTGCAGCCCTGGGGCTGTAAAAATGTGCCGGTTTGTGTTATGATGTACAGGAACAAGCCCGCCCGGCGCTGTGTCCCGGACAGGCAGCTTTGCACCTATTATAATCCATTCCTGCCCTTTTTTCCACCCAAAGCGGCAGGATGATGCAGGAGGGACCCCTATGAATAATCTGATCATTGGCATTGCAGGCGGCTCCGGCAGCGGCAAGACCACCCTTGCTCTGCGGCTGAAGGAGCGTTTTGGCGAGGATGAAGTGCGCCTGATCTCCCACGACAGCTATTACAAGCGCCACGACGAGCTGCCCTTTGAGGAGCGCTGCAAGCTGAACTACGACCACCCGGATGCTTTTGACAACGCTTTGCTGATCTACCACCTGCAGGAGCTGAAGGCAGGCCGCGCCATCGACTGCCCGGTGTACGACTACTCCAACCACAACCGCAGCGACAAGGTGCAGCACATCGAGCCCGCACCGGTGCTGATCGTGGAAGGCATCCTGCCCTTTGTGGAGCCGGAGCTGTGCGCCCTGTTCGACTACAAGATCTATGTGGACACCGACGCCGACGAGCGCATCCTGCGCCGTCTGGTGCGGGATGTGAAGGAGCGGGGCCGCAGTCTGGACAGCGTGATCGAGCAGTACCTGACCACCGTCAAGCCCATGCACGAGGCCTTTGTGGAACCCAGCAAGCGCAACGCAGACATCATTGTACCCAACGGCGGCGAGAACACCGCTGCGGTGGAGATGCTGGCCCATCACATCCGTAACCTGATTGAGAAGGCAAATATGATGTAACGTCTTTACGATTTAAATGCCCTCCGCATTCGCTCTGGGCATGTTCAGCGGAAATCTTATTTTTAACTTCATCATGCACGCAAAAGGAGCCACCGCACAGTTTGTGCAATGGCTCCTTTTTTCTTATCTCAGTGGATAGAGGTTCGCACCAGAGCGCGCTTGAGACGCGCCTGAGCCAGCTCGTAGTCCCGCTTGTCGAGGTTCTTCTGCGCAAGAATCTCCTCCGCGCGCTTCTTGGAAGCCTCGGCGCGGGCCTGATCGATCTCCTCGGCCCACTCCCATGTGGTGGCGACCAGACGCACTTCGCCATCCAGCACGCTCAGCAGCCCGCCCATGCAGGCGGCGCGGCGGCGCTGGCCCTCGGCATCCACGATATGGGCTTCGCCCATGCCCAGCGCGGTGCAGTAATCCCCGTGTTTGGCAAGGATGGCCAGATCGCCGTCAATGGCGCGGCAGACGATGCGCTCGGCCTGCCCGTCAAAGGCGCAGCCGTCCGGCGTGACCACCGTCAGATGAAAGGTCGTCATGGTTTACCCTTTCTTCGCTTTTGCGAACACGTCATCGATGGTGCCCGCGAACAGGAATGCGCTCTCGGGCAGCTCGTCGCACTCGCCGTTCAGGATCATCTTGAAGCCGCGCAGGGTCTCCTTGAGCGGCACATACTGGCCGGGCATACCGGTGAACTGCTCTGCCACGTGGAAGCTCTGGCTCAGGAAGCGCTGCACCTTGCGGGCGCGGCTGACCGTGCGCTTGTCTTCCTCGCTCAGCTCGTCCATACCCATGATGGCAATGATGTCCTGCAGCTCCTTGTAGCGCTGCAGCACCTTCTGGACGGCGCGGGCGATCTCGTAGTGCTCCTGACCCACGACCTCCGGGCTGAGGATGCGGCTGGTGGAATCCAGCGGGTCCACAGCGGGGTAGATGCCCTGCGAAGCAATGTCACGGCTCAGGACCGTGGTGGCATCCAGATGGGTAAAGGTGGTGGCAGGGGCCGGGTCGGTCAGGTCATCGGCGGGCACGTAGACGGCCTGCACCGAGGTGATGGAACCCTTGCGGGTGGAGGTGATGCGCTCCTGCAGAGCGCCCATCTCGGTGGCCAGCGTGGGCTGGTAGCCGACGGCGGAAGGCATACGGCCCAGCAGTGCGGACACCTCAGAACCTGCCTGCGTGAAGCGGAAGATGTTATCAATGAAGAGCAGCACATCCTGATTCTTCACATCGCGGAAATACTCCGCCATGGTCAGGCCGGACAGTGCCACGCGCATACGGGCTCCTGGGGGTTCGTTCATCTGGCCATAGACCAGCGCAGTCTTGTTGATAACGCCGCTCTCGGTCATTTCGCCGTACAGGTCGTTGCCCTCACGGGTGCGCTCGCCAACGCCGGTGAACACCGAGTAGCCGTTGTGCTCGGTGGCGATGTTATAGATCAGCTCCTGGATCAGGACCGTCTTGCCGACGCCTGCACCGCCGAACAGACCGATCTTGCCGCCCTTTGCGTAGGGGCAGATCAGGTCCACGACCTTGATGCCGGTCTCGAGGATCTCGGTGGTGGACTGCTGTTCCTCGTAGCTGGGAGCAGGGCGGTGGATGGGCCAGTAGGCCTCCGGGGCCGGGGCGGGCTTGTTGTCCACGGGCTCACCCAGCAGGTTGAACACGCGGCCCAGACACTGGTCGCCCACGGGCACTTTGATGGGTTCGCCGGTATCCACGGCTTCGGTGCCGCGCACCAGACCATCGGTGCTGTTCATTGCAATGCAGCGCACCACGTTATCGCCGGTGTGCTGTGCCACCTCGACCACCAGCTTTTCGCCGTGGTTGTCGATCTCGATGGCGTTGAGCAGCTCCGGCAGCTGGCCATCCTCAAACTGGATGTCCAGCACCGGGCCGATGACCTGGAGCACCTTGCCGATATGTTTTTCGGACATAGGCTACAACTCCTTTTTGATAGGTTTTAAATCTCCGCGCCGGCCACGATCTCGGTGATCTCCTGCGTGATGGCAGCCTGACGGGCACGGTTATAATACAGGTTCAAATGGTCGATCATTTCACCGGCGTTCTTGGTGGCGGCATCCATGGCGGTGCGGCGGGCGGCAAGCTCACTTGCCACGCTCTCGCACACGGCACCGTAGACGATGCCGGCCACATACTCCGGGATGATCGCGCTGAATACTTCCTCGCTGCTGGGCTTGTACAGGATCTGGCTGCGGCGGGCATCCGCCTTCTGCTGCTCGGTGGGTTCGATGGACAGCGGCAGCACCTCCATGGTGGCTGCGGTCTGGGTCATCATGGAATCGAACCGGGTGTAGCAGATCTTTACCGCATCGTACTCGCCCTTGAGATATCCTTCCGTGATCTGGCGGGACAGCTGGAAGCACTCGCCCACCGAGACATCTGCCGCCAGCAGCACCTCCTGCGTGAACAGGGGCACTTCGTGATGGACGAAATACTCTGCCGAGCGCTTGCCGATGGGCAGCACGGTGACGGGGCCTTCGGCGGCGTCGGCCTGCTTGAACACATTGGCGTTATAGCCGCCGGCCAGGCCGCGGTCGCCCGCGATGACCACCAGCAGAGTCCGCTTGATGTCGTCCCGGCGCAGGTAGGGGTTGCGGGCGCGGGGGTCGGCCGCGGCGATCTTGGTCAAAGTCTCATGCAGCGTTTCAAAGTAGGGGCGGCTGTGCTCCACCCGTTCCTTGGCGCGGCGCATTTTGGAGGAAGCCACCAGTTCCATTGCCTTGGTGATCTGCATGGTGCTCTCTACGCTTTTGATGCGCAGCTTGATGTCCTTCATGGAACCAGCCATGCGTTACGCCTCCTTCCTTAGTGCGCCTTGACGAAGCTGTCGGTATAGGCTGTGAGCACGCTCTTAAGCTGCTCCTCAGTGTCCTTATCCAGATTGCCGGTGGTGCGGATGGTCTCCATGACGGCGGCACCCGCAGCATTGTTGTCCAGATATTCGTACAGGCCCTTCTCATACTCGGCCACGTCCGGCACCTTGACCTTCACAAGGTGATCGTGAATGGTCGCATACAGGATGGCCACCTGCTTTTCCACAGGCACGGGAGCGGAACGGTTCTGCTTGAGCACTTCCACGATGCGCTCGCCCTGTGCAAGGCGGGCCTTGGTGTCGGCATCCAGATCGGAACCGAACTGTGCAAAGCTCTGCAGTTCGCGGTACTGGGAGTAGATCAGCTTCAGGGTGCCGGCGACCTTCTTCATGGCCTTGATCTGGGCATTGCCGCCCACGCGGGACACCGAGATGCCGGGGTTGACTGCCGGCATGACGCCGGAGTGGAACAGCTCGGTCTCCAGGAAGATCTGACCGTCGGTGATGGAAATGACGTTCGTCGGGATATAGGCCGAAACGTCGCCGGACTGCGTCTCGATGATCGGCAGCGCCGTGATGGAACCTCCGCCCAGCTCATCGGAAAGCTTGCTGGAACGCTCCAGCAGTCTGGAATGCAGATAAAATACGTCTCCCGGATAAGCCTCACGTCCCGGGGGACGGCGGATCAGCAGCGACAGTGCACGGTAGGCCACGGCGTGCTTGGACAGATCGTCGTAGACTACCAAGGCGTGTCGTCCGCTATCCCGGAAGTACTCTCCGATGGTCGCTCCGGCGAACGGGGCGAAATATTGCATGGCTGCCGGGTCGGAGGCGGTCGCGCTTACGACAATCGTATAGTCCATGGCGCCTTTCTCTTGCAAGGTGTTCACCAAGGCCGCTACCGTGGAACCCTTTTGCCCGATCGCCACGTAAATACAGTAAACCGGGTTCCCTGCCTCGTAGTTGCTACGTTGGTTGATGATGGTATCGATAGCGATCGAGGTCTTTCCCGTCTGCCTGTCGCCGATGATCAACTCACGTTGCCCCCTTCCGATAGGGATCATAGCGTCTACGGCCTTGATACCGGTTTGCAAAGGCTCGTTTACCGGCTGACGGAAGATCACGCCCGGAGCCTTGCGCTCAAGCGGCATCTCGCAAGTCTCGCCAAGGATCTCGCCTTTCCCGTCGATCGGGTTTCCCAACGGATCGATCACACGCCCGATCATCCCCTCGCTGACATCGATAGAGGCGATACGGCCCGTGCGTTTTACGGTGTCGCCCTCCTTGATTTGGTCGGTCGGACCTAAAAGGACGGCGCCTACATTATCTTCCTCCAAGTTCATCACGATCGCTTCCATCCCGTTATCGAATTGAAGCAACTCGTTCGCCTCCGCATTATCCAGCCCGTAGATGCGGGCCACGCCGTCACTCACCTGCAATACGGTCCCGACCTCCTCCAGCTTGATGCTGGTATGGATTCCTTCCAATTGCTGGCGCAGGATGGAGGAGACTTCACTCACTTTTATCTGTTCTGTCATACTTCTTCTTTTTTATCTGTTTTCGAGTAGCCCGGTACGGATATCCCGTAGTTGCGTCGCATAGCTGGCGTCTATCCGGTAATTGCCGATGCGTAGGCGGAAGCCCCCGATTAGTTCCGGTTCCACGTGGCCGGAGAACTCGATCGTGCATCCCGTCTCTTTCCGCAGCTTGTCTTGCAGGTGAGACTTGACCGCATCGTCTACCGTTACGGCTGTGTCGAATCGTACCCGGGTAATCTTCTTCTCTTTCCGGTACAAATGGATATAAATGTATGCGATGAAGGGCAGTAGTGTCTCCCGTTTATGGGCTAATACCAGATTGATAAAACGTGTATATAGCTCGCATACCTCGATACCCCCCGCCGCCGTAAGCAATTTCACTTTCTCCGGTACGGAAACGATCGGGTTGCTCAAGGCACCCCTAAGCTCCGGCTCCATCGAGAAGCTGTCCGCCAACATCTTCATATCATCATATACCCGGCTTTCCTGTCCCTTGTCTTTCGCTAGGGAGAAAAGCGCCTTGGCATACCGGGAAGAAAT
>OHPS01000823.1_pt1 | contig 11021 bp, 8 predicted proteins | sample 1577811 | NCBI WGS metagenome assembly OHPS01 (sample SAMEA3879552, study PRJEB24766) | human gut metagenome | biome: human-associated habitat; feature: feces | place: USA | collected 1985/1987
CATTATGTCACAAACAAGCGATTTCCGCATATAAAAACATCTGTGAAAAACACCATAGTAAGTATCAAATCCATACACCTGTAATATCACATCAACCATATTGAACAGCATTGTATAGCCTATATCCAGTGTTACATTGATATAATCAGACTTTATTCTGGGTTTTCTGCCAGACCATTTAACATTATCAAACATTCTTGGAAAATATACTTTAGCAGCATTTCCCTCCAAGCCCATTACCTCAAGATAGCTCATATCTTCATTTAGCTTTGCAGTTATGTTATCTAATAACTCAATTCCTTCTTTTAAATATTCAGATTTACTTCTAATACATTTTAAGGCATTCATTTGATTAGAAATTTTATTCTGTTCAATTTTTTGACCAATGTAATTATCCTGATATTCATACTGATGTTTTCTTAACAGAGTGTTACCTTCCATTCGTGCCCCTATAATTTCATAAACTTTAAATGTTGTGCTCATAAGGCAAATGGAAAATCCAAATTTTTTACTTCGTTGTACCAACCCACTTGTGATCGAAACGTTTCCAACAACACATATCATGAAAATTCTATAACAGGTGGCTTGAAATTTGATTTTTCCGGAGCTATCTTTAATCACGATATTATCATTTGAAAATGAAATTTTATCTCCACGATTTGTGAAGAGAAATAAAATCTGTTTTTTCTTAAAATCATTTGCATTTAACATTCTACTCCTCCCCGATAAAGAGATCTGTCACACGCATCCTCATAAATACAATGCTTGCATTTTTCTATATTATCCTGATTATAATTTTCCAAATTAAACGTTCGTATTTCTGATATGAGATTTTCAAATTTTTTAAACATGGCATCATCCTGATTTGGCAATGCTATCTTATATTTTTTATTATCATCCAAACTCCTTATTTCAAGAGAATTTATGATATACCCCATTTCAAGCATTGCAAAATACTGTGCATATAATTGAAAAACATAACCATCATAAATTTTATTTACATGTTTTTTACGCTCAACAAGCAATTTCTTATTTTCATCGTACATATCGATTTTTCCAATAACACCATATTTTTCTGAATATACATCTATCGCCATTAGTATATTTTTTCGTGTTGAATATGTCCCATTGTCTATTTTTTCATGTGCCTTGGTTCCATCAAGCTGAGCTTTTGACTGATACATAATTGTGTCCTCGCTTCCATATAATTTATGGAAATATATGGAAGCCGGACAAAAAATGAAATCATTTAAATTTGAAATAATTATCAAATCATCCATTATAAATACCTTTTATTTTGAATAAAGTCAAACCAGTCCTTATTGGAAATTTTAAGTTTATCTCTTGAAAACTTACCGTCTTCTTTCCAATTCTCTGTAATTTGTTTGATTTCATACAAGCCTTTTAGAGCTATACAATATGCACCATTAGCATCTGCGTCTTTAGGTAACGCATATCCTGCTTTAGCTGAATCATAAAATATATTATTTTCATTGAGCACCGGAGATATCAAACGGTCATAATCCCTGTCTTCTAACTCACTTAAACTGTTTCTCATTTGTACAGTCAATTTAAAAATCTCAAATATGTGTTGTACGATTTCATAATCAATAATATCCTGCCTCAGATCATGACCATCTCTCCAATTTATATCTGTCATTTCGAGTGTTTTTTCCATATCTTTTGTTATATCAATTGTATCCGATTCATTTGAGAACCTGCCATTGACAAATCTTCTTTTTATCCTAACTCCGTATGTATATACACTCCAGCTTGACTTTGACATAACAGTATTTTGCGTAATAAAGTTATTATAATCAAATGTAAAACAAAACAGATTTTTTTCTGAATCATATCTGATACTGTCAAATTTTTTTATAAATTCTCTCTTCGCATCAACTGTTAAATCTTTAAATTTGAATATATTTACAAATCCGGTTGTAGGATCTATTTTTGATGTATAAGCAGCAGGTACGTAAAATATACAGCCACACTGATGACCGACATTTTTCAGTTTATCTGGAATATATGTAAGCTGGTATCCCTTTAGAAGACCTCCGTTTTCCGTTATGGATATATCTTTAAATACCAGATAGTTGAGTTTGTTGATAAGCATTGTCTCAAACTTCTGGTAAACCTGTCGCTCAACCTTGAAACGCCCTTTTTTAAATCCGTAGCTTAAATCCTCCATTGCAATTATGGCATTATATTTAATAACCATCTTTGAAATTTCATGAATTACAAGAGATAAATAGCCTTCTTTAATTTCTTTTATTTTGCCGATTTCTTTCCATTCTTTTCGTGCGATTTGTCGCGCCCCCTCCTGCTGCTTGAGCTTAATCTGATAATCATATCCATTAACAATATTAAACGATTTTTGTTCAACAATATTTCCACAAGTATCAATTACTGAAACATATATCAGGTTTCTTTCACCACGATCAATGCCTATTACATGCAAATCCTTTTCTTTAGCAATATATTGTAATATTCTGTCATTAATAAAGCTTGTCTTATTGGCTTTAAAATTGATTGTAATAGGCATATGAAGAAAATATTTATCATATGTATATCTATAATCTTTTACTATGTTTGTAGCAGCCTCATGATGACCTACTACATTCTTAAGCTTAGCTGCTTCATCCGAAAGTTCTTTATCACTTTTATCATTGAAATATTTATAAAGCTCCTGATATATATTTTCCGGTATGGTTTTTCTGACTATCTGGATATTTCCAAATTGATCTTTTTCCTCTGCTTCATATGTTCTATTAACAAGAATAGAGCCTTTTTTATGAATTATTGGATTCTTTATGCTTGATTTTCTAAAGAAGATTTCCGCCTCACCGTTTAATTTCAGTACAATATCCTTTAAATTCTCTTCGCTAAACAAATTCTTCAAATACATAGTATGAAGATTATCATTTCCGGTACTTTTCTTGGAAAAATCTTTGTTATATATTTGAAATAAATATAACTGTCCTTTTTCCTGCAACAAATCAATATCCTTTTCGCTGATATATGTCCAGTCGATTTTATAACCTTGCAATTCGACTTCTCTGTAAAATCCGCTGATATCTTCATATGCGGAGGTGTCAGAAAAATCAAAGCCAAAATTCTTCCATTCAGGATGTATTGCTATACAGTTCTTAAAATAATCAATCAAATCGTGACAAAACGTTATATCAAAATCCTTAGAGGATTTAAGATGCTTGTTTTGTTTATAGCCCTCCAATATATAGGCAGACGGCTTATATGTTTCCACTCCGGTTTTTGAAGAGAGGAATACCTTGGGGATCATTTTATTTGGTCCTGGCAGAAGATTATAAATCATCTTCTTATAATCCCCTTTATTTTCTGATGTATTACCTTCAATTATCTTTTTGTCAGGCTTATTTTTTGCATTAAATATTCCTAAATAGTACAAATTATCACGCATGAGAATAATTGCATTATTACTATATTCTTTACTTTTACTCCATCCATCCGCTAGTGTAGGAATACCAAAATTCAATTTAATTTTTTTTGTACTATATGGCTTCTGCGTTACATAATTACGCACAAGATTATACAATGAAATTACCGGATATATTTCGTCATATATCTCTTCTAACTCCGCATAAAAATTATTATCTTTATCTACCAGCTCCTCTGTCATGAAAACCGAACACCAATGAAAAGCATTCATTATTATATCGAGAACATTTTTTAATTCAGATGCTTTCAATTCACTTTCCACCAGATGAATTTCAGGATTATACTTAAGCTCGTGTGCTTCAAAATTATTCAAAATATGTGATATTTCATGTATATATGTCTCTGCTTTAATATTATCATCCGAACATAATTTATAATTGCTAACAAGCTCATTGATTTCAGTAATGCTTTTTTGCAGATCATTCTTTACCGCTTTTTTTACCTTGTCAGCTTTAGATTTACCATTTCCGGGTAATATATTGTTGTAATGAATTTCTAATGCAGTATTTATTGTTTCCCAATCTCTATATGTCTTTTGTGAAACTGATTCATAGAATTTACTAACAATATAAATCTTATCAAGATTGTAGTCGTTATAGTTGTCTCCAATCTTACGCAATCTTTCAACGATATGTTTTGAACTAATATTGTCCAAAAATCCATTCACTGATTGATAAACCTCTTCATCTGATTCAAATTTATACGGCACCTCATAAGAAGTATCTGCTATGCACAGTATCTGTTTATGAAGCTTTCTCAGCTTATAGAGATTTTTGTTTTCTTTATTTTTCTGGCAATATAAATTCATAAATGAATTTACTTTACCGCATATATCATTATAAAAAGATATCCCTTCCTGTGTAATAAATTCCCCATATTTTTCATAAGAATAAATTTCCTCCAGAGACATTTCCTTTAATGAATCCTTCATATCTCCGGATATTTTATTTATATCATCATTTGAAAGATTTTTTACAATTCTCCTATACACCAATGCATTACTAAAAAATATCTCTGCATTATCATTAACTATTCTATGACAAGAAGATGAAGATATATCATCAGCCGAAAAACAATTAGCCCTGTTTTTAAAATAGTCCTTGAATGACGTTGCAAATCTGGAAAATAATTTAATTACCTGTGTTTTTTCTTTCTTTTCTGATGCAGAATAATTATTGTTATGAATGACAAATTCAGGAAGAATATCTGAGATTAATTTTGCACTGAACATATTTTTAAATCTATCATCATCTGCAAATTTTTTATAGATTGCCTTACGTTTTTCAGCCTGTTCTTTTATAAGAGTGTCTTTATTATCTCCATTTTTTAACTGAATTTCCATTTTCTCAAATAAAGAAGTCCAGTCAATATCATCAATTGACGATAAAGTTTCTGAAATGAAACCTCTGTAATAATCATCCATGATATCTTTAAGTATCTGACGATTTTTTCCTCTGAGTTCATCTTCTTTAATTATTCCATTTTTAACAATAAATTGCTGTGTTGTTTCGGTTGGAATGAGAGCATTCCTAAGAGTCTTCTGCAAAGAAGAAATTCCGATAAAATTCTGAAAGTTATTTGTTCCGTTATTCATATTTCTCTCCTTTTTTATAAAGATATGTAATGTGTAACTAGTGTCCTTGTAAAAAAATAACGTTTTTTAACGTTACTTCTTTAATACCTGATATCTTTAATCTACCATAAGTATAAATTACTTGTAATTCAAATATACTATTTTCCTATGGCGATGTAAAATATTTTGCTTAAAGAAGTAACAATAGGTCTTTTTTTTACTTATTTCTTATGATGGCTCTAGCTTATCAAATTACGAGTCCCAAAGTCTGCCCTCGCAACTCGAAACTTTGTTTTTTTCACAGATTTGTAGTATAATACCTACCATGAAATTACAAAAATTATACAGCAAGGTCCGTCAGGCCCTTGACGACTACAATATGATAACTGAAAATGACAAAATCGCCATCGGTGTCTCAGGCGGAAAGGATTCTCTCACTCTGCTTTATGCGCTTTCCGGCATCAGAAGCTTCTATCCTGTGCCTTTTGAGCTAGTAGCAATAGCGGTTGACCTGGGCTATGAGGATTTTGATTTGTCTCCGGTGAAGGCGCTGTGCGATGAGCTCTCTGTTGAGTTTTATGTGGTGAAAACTGATATTGGAAGAATATCTCTTGAGAAATCTAAGAATCAGGCTAGTCCCTGCTCATGGTGTGCAAAGCTTAGAAAGGGAGCTTTGAATGATTTTGCGCTGTCTGTCGGCTGCAATAAAATAGCATACGCACACCATATGGATGATATTATAGAGACTATGTTTCTTTCCCTGCTATATGAGGGACAGTTTTATTCTTTCGCGCCTGTTACACAGCTGGACGGCAGTGGGCTTGCCATCATCCGTCCGCTTATGTACGTCGGTGAATCAGATGTGAAGGGCTTTAAGAATAAATACAATCTGCCGGTGTGCAAGAATCCATGCCCTTACGACGGCCACACACGGCGCGAATATGTAAAGCAGCTTGTCAGACAGCTCAATATGGAAAATCCGGGTGTCAAGAAGAGACTGTTTTCTGCTATTCAAAACGGCAATATCGATGATTGGATGAAATGTACTAAGCCTTCCGATGCTTCATAGAGCGTTTTTCCTCATACATCCTTAAATCAGCCTCACGGATTATCTCATTAATATCCTTTGTGCTGTTATCGTTTTGCACAGCATATCCCATGGCTGCTGTGATAGGCACTATATTATTTCCATCAGTGATACATCCGAGATTATCCATCATTTTTTTACTTGCATTCATGAATACGGTCTCGATATCCGGTTTTGTCGAGATAAATACGAATTCATCACCACCGACTCGGTAACACTGTCCGTATTTTCCAAGAGAAGCACTCATCACATCTGCAACGCGTTTTATCATCTCATCACCCTTCTGATGTCCCATCGTATCATTTACCTTTTTCAGATTGTTTACATCATAAACAGCAATCAGCATGTATGGGTTTTCATCATCTTCAAGCTCCTTGACCTTTTCCATATATGAGGTACGATTGAGTAAATCAGTTAATCCGTCATGATAAGCAAGCCTGCTAAGCAACTCATTTTTGATATTGCGCTGATAAGAGACGAGGAACTTTTTTATAATCTGGACTATTTCCATGAAAAAGAATATCAATATGCCGAGTCTGATAAAATAGCTTGTTTCTCGTCCAGTGCCTCGCCATAGAATTATGATATCCGTCATAGCCATAAAGCTTAAAACAATACAGCCTATATTGTGATATATATTTTCTTTTGGTGCCTTTACAATGCCCTTTATCGTCGAAACAAGAATAAAGAGCATAGAAATTGCAAATACAACATGTACCAGAAAAAGTGTCTCATGATAATCCATGATTTCGGTTATTTCACCGATAAAGCAGCCTGCAAATGCTATCTCGCCAATTACGCATAGTATCGTGCTTATACGTTTACTATAGATGTCATACATCTGACTTAAAAATATTAAAAACGGTGGAATAGCAAGCCTCATGGCTGTTTCTGCTATCACATGATATATATGGGCATCTCCAAAAACAAGCTGTAGATATCGTCCGTCTGTTGTAAGAAATAAGCCTGCTACAAATGCTGTAAAACCAAGATTCAAAAACTCAATGCCTACTATCTTTTGCCTTGTAAGAGGAATAAATAGTAAAAGCATTACAACACCCAGTACCATAATAATAAAGCTGATACAGAAAGAATTGAATCTTTTTTGTAGTTGAAATTGTATGATATCAGAGATATCGCCTATGTACATTTCATCAAGCTTTGCACTGTCGTCATCTTTATATGGATTTTCAATTTCAATCTCCAAGAGCTTGCCATCACTTTCTGCAGGGATAAGTACATTTACAAAAAGAGCCCCGGGTGTCTTTCCAAAAAACTGTGAACAGAAATGATTGTTCCTGTATTGGCAGACCCCATCTATGAACACCTTGATATTTGATGTTTTTGCAAAGAAAAACAATGTTTTATTACAATCAGCTGCCGTTATAGTACGATGAATTACTGTAGTGCCGGATAAATGGTCTAGTGAAGCCTCAGACTCCTCGCAATTTAACCACCCTGTTGAAAAATCAGAATATGTATCCGCCGTCTTTGGCTCATGATTACTCATCGGAGCTACTGCACTTATTATCACCATTAAAGCAGCAAAAATCAGGATAAAATATATAACTACAGGAAGCCTGTTTATTATAATATCTTTTTTTAATGATTTTTCCATAAAAATGCCTTTCATACTTATATCTTTTACAGCTTGTCCGAATCCAGTACAATCGTAAATGGCCCGTCATTCTCAAGCTCTATCTTCATATCGGCTCCAAACACCCCTCTTTGTACTCCGGGAACTGCCTTATCACACTCGCTGATGCAGTATTCATAAAGCTCGTTTGCCATATCAGGACTTCCTGCCTCCACAAATGAAGGACGATTGCCTTTCTTACAATTTGCATAAAGCGTAAACTGCGATATAAGCAATAGCTTTCCGTCTACATCATTTATCGAAAGATTTGTCTTGTCATTCTCGTCAGCAAAAATTCTCATATTTATAAGCTTTTTGATCATTTTATCAGCAATCTCTTTAGTGTCTGTCTCTGCTATGCCTATCAAAACGCACAGTCCCTTTTCTATGCTGCCGGTTATATTTCCATCTATAGTGCACTTTGCATGGTTTACACGCTGTATTACAAATCTCATTATTATGTTGTCTCCTTAAATATGTTATTTACATGTTATAAATTGGATATAATTATTTTGTTACAATTTATATGACATATAGTTTTACTACCATTTTTATCCAACAATAACTATATTATTCTAAACCATATTTATAAAATAAACAAGTCTGTCTGTGACTTTTACCACATAGTTTCAGTCAAAATCATATAAACACCGCAATCCCTAAAGTGTATTTCATTAGGCAATTTGTATTCATTTATAAGCTTTCATGTACATTTATGAATTATATTGTCAAGTGACATATTACTGTGTTAGAATTATAAATATAAAATTTCTACAAACCATTTTTTTGAGTAAAGGAGGATATTTATGAACTACAATATTGAGGGGGAGCCATTACCGGTTGTGATCTGCAACCTTGAGGCAAACGAAACTATGATTACCGAAAAAGGTGCCATGTCATGGATGACTCCAAACATGAAGATGGAGACTACATCAAATGGAGGCATCGGCAAAATGTTTGGCCGTGCATTTTCAGGTGAGAGTATGTTCCAAAATCGCTACACATCTATGGGTGGGCCGGGAATGATAGCATTTGCATCATGCTTTCCAGGATGCATCAGACCCTTCCAGATTGCACCGGGACAGGAGATAATTGCTCAGAAATCAGCATTTCTTGCTTCAACCTCCGGAGTTGAGCTGTCCGTATTTTTCCAAAAAAGAATAGGAGCAGGTTTCTTCGGCGGTGAGGGCTTTATCATGCAGCGTCTGTCAGGAAACGGATTGGTATTTTTAGAATTTGACGGCCACATAAACGAGCTTGCGCCCGGTCAGCAGCTGGTGATTGATACCGGATACTTAGCCGCTATGACAGGAAGCTGTCAGCTCGAAATTCAGACTGTTCCGGGTATCAAAAATGTGGTATTTGGCGGTGAAGGATTATTCAACACCGTTGTCACCGGACCTGGCCGTGTATGGCTCCAGAGTATGCCGGTTTCTCAGCTTGCAGGTGCAATCAGACCTTTTATTCCAACAGGCAACTAAACCTATAAAACAGGACTGTCGATATTCAGGCAGTCCTGTTTTACACTTTGTACTAAATTCTATGGTTTTATATTTTATCTATGCCATACCATTTGCAGTTTTGTACTTCCATAGCATCTCAGCGTGATTCTGCTCTTCTATCTGTATATCTGCCAATAGCTTTCTGATATCCGAATTTCCAAATACAAATACATCGGAATTGTACTCGCCGGATACCAGCTTTTCTGTTCCTATACAGTCTGTAGCCAGATAACAGTCAGCTTTCTTGTCCTCAGAATTGCCAAGCGAATCGTATGTTGCAGCAGGGTTATAATTCTTCCCCTTAGAATCATTGCAGTCAACTGACGGAACCTTTCCCTTAATCACCTGATCCAAAGAGTCAAAATGCTTTTGCTCATCCCTTGCTATTTCTTCAAAAAGCTCCTTAAGCACCGGATCCTTTGCCTGATTGCTGTATTTGGTATACTTCTCTATGCATGCCTGTTCCTGTGTTTTTAAATCTTCAATAGCGTTTGTTTCTTTTTCTGTTAGAATCATTTAATAGACACCTCCTGTCAGCATTATTATGTACAAAGGTGTAAATTATATTTATGATTGCCACAATTTTAATTAAAAAAGCCTCTAACCGAAATCGCAATTAAAAATAAGATACATAAAATAATTACTCACAGCACATGCTAAACTCATACTTAGGATGAAAAAAGAAAAATTACAGTAATCTGATTAATCATAAATGAAGGGCAAAATACCTTTTGACCCTCATATCATTAAATTAAAACATCAAATAAACAAAAAACAAATAAACAAGCATCAATCAGGAGGACTATTCATGAATAATACAGGGATATATAATGCCAATACACATAATACCGACCAGAATATCTACAACCGGCAAAACTTTAAACAGTATCATACCAATAAATCCAACATCTGCGGCATATCAGATGATAAAACTGACTGCAGCCGCCAAAGTGCCTTCTGCGATAGCACAAACTATGCGGATTTACCACTCGGATGCGTATGCGAAGGAACTGAAGTTAGAAACAGTGCTGACGAAAATGTCAAAATTTACAATATAAAGCACTCTCATCAGCCTATTTAGCCAGCTCCCAAAATGCCACTGCACTGGCAGCAGCCACATTTAGAGAATCGACGCCATGTGACATTGGTATCTTTACAGTGTAATCACAGGAGTCTATAGTCTGCTCATGAAGACCATCTCCCTCAGTACCGAGCACTATTGCAAGTCTTTCCTCTGAGTGAAGCACAGGGTCATCTATACTCACGGAATCATCAGTCAGCGCCATAGCACAGGTCTTAAATCCAAGCTTATGGAGCACATCAATATTGTATTTATAAACACTGCTATTTCGGTCGCTGCAATTTTGGTCACGGCTATCACACTTATCATGCAATGAAGCATCTGAAAAAGTGTTGTCACTGCCGACATTGTACTTGGGAAAATATGCCCATGGCACCTGAAACACAGTTCCCATACTAACCCTGATTGCACGCCTGTACAAAGGATTGCTGCAGGCAGGAGTGAGCAGCACCGCATCCATATGCAGTGCTGCCGCTGACCTGAATATAGCTCCGACATTGGTTGGATTTACCACATCCTCAAGCACCGCAACTCTTCTTGCGTCCCTGCACACCTCTTCGACGGACCTTGGCTTCGGCCTGTACATAGCACAGAGTGTGCCTCTGGTCAAAGCAAAGCCAGTCAGCTTTGTGAGCAAATCAAATGACGCAGTATATACAGGTATA
>OHPS01000828.1_pt1 | contig 10980 bp, 6 predicted proteins | sample 1577811 | NCBI WGS metagenome assembly OHPS01 (sample SAMEA3879552, study PRJEB24766) | human gut metagenome | biome: human-associated habitat; feature: feces | place: USA | collected 1985/1987
TTGGGGACTTGCACCCGGTAGCTAATACTCATGCCGAGCGTACTAAAAAAAGGAGCAATTGCCCAATCAGGCAACTGCTCCTTTTCATATAGTCAATTGAATTGTATTTATTCTACTTCATTGTAATCAAGTACTGTTTTCTTGTTAGCCAAGATACGGTCATACTCTTCTTTTGATCCAACGATGAGCTTTTCGAACTCGCGCTGTCCGGTACCGGCAGGAATCAAGTGACCACAGATCACATTTTCCTTCATACCTTCAAGCTTATCGATCTTACCGTTAATAGCAGCTTCATTCAAGACTTTCGTTGTTTCCTGGAAGGAAGCAGCCGACATAAAGCTTGATGTTTGCAAAGCAGCACGCGTGATACCTTGAAGGATCTGAGTAGAGGTAGCAGCAACAGCATCACGAACCTCAACCGGTTTCAAGTCACGACGTTTCAACATACTATTCTCATCACGCAACTTGCGGGCAGTTACAATCTGTCCAGCTTGCATATTTTGAGAATCACCAGCATCCACTACGACTTTCTTGCCCCAGATACGATCATTTTCTTCCATGAATTCCAGTTTGTCTACGACTTGCTGTTCGAGGAAGCGAGTATCTCCCGGTTCATCAATTTGTACTTTGCGCATCATCTGACGAACGATAATCTCAAAGTGCTTATCATTGATCTTCACACCCTGCAAGCGGTATACATCCTGAACTTCATTCACGATATATTCCTGTACAGCTGTAGGACCCTTGATTGCCAAGATATCTGCCGGAGTAGTAGCACCGTCAGACAACGGAGTACCAGCACGTACATAGTCATTTTCCTGTACCAGAATCTGCTTAGATAGTGCAACCAGATACTTCTTAACCTCACCCGTCTTGGAAGTTACGATGATTTCACGGTTACCACGTTTGATCTTACCCATTGTCACCTCACCGTCGATTTCAGAAACGACAGCCGGATTTGACGGGTTACGAGCTTCAAACAATTCAGTAACACGAGGAAGACCACCCGTGATATCACCCGCCTTACCTACGGCACGCGGAATCTTCACGATTACTTCACCGGCTTTTACCTTCTGACCGTTCTCGATGATAACGTGACCACCTACCGGTAAGTTATAAGTACGGATCAAATCACCGTCCTCTGTTAAGATATGAGCGGTAGGAACTTTGGTTTTATCCTTGGATTCAATAATAATAATTTCACGAAGCCCTGTTGCTTCATCCGATTCAACCTTATAAGTAACGTTTTCAATCACGCCCTCAAATTCGATCTTACCGGTCGCTTCTGTGATAATAACAGCATTGAACGGGTCCCACTTAGCAATCAGTTTGCCTTTTTCTACCAAGTCGCCGTCGCTTACATACAGTGTTGAACCATAAGGTACGTTATGAGTAGAAAGAACGATACCGGTATTCACATCCACAAAACGTACTTCGGCCAAACGACCTACTACCACTTTTGCAGATTCACCCATCTCGTCAACGATATCTACTGTACGCAACTCTTCAAATTCAAGACGTGCATTATTTTTAGCAACGATACTGGCGTTAGCTGCAATATTTGCAGCAGTACCACCGGCGTGGAATGTACGCAATGTCAACTGTGTACCCGGCTCACCAATAGACTGAGCAGCGATTACACCGACAGCTTCACCCTTCTGAACCATGCGGCTCGTTGCCAGGTTACGTCCGTAGCATTTAGCACAAACACCCTTCTTAGCTTCACAAGTCAATACCGAACGGATTTCAACACTCTCGATCGGAGACTCCTGAATCTTCTTGGCTACTTCTTCTGTGATTTCTTCACCACCGGCAACAAGCAATTCACCTGTGGTAGGATGAATAATATCATGTACGGAAACACGGCCTAAGATACGTTCGTACAGAGTAGCAATAACCTCATCGTTATTCTTAAGGTCCGTACAAACCAATCCGCGGAGTGTACCGCAGTCTTCTTCTGTAATAATCACATCGTGTGATACGTCCACCAGACGACGAGTCAAATAACCAGCATCGGCAGTCTTCAAAGCGGTATCCGCCAAACCTTTACGAGCACCGTGGGTAGAGATAAAGTACTCCAACACCGAAAGTCCTTCTTTAAAGTTCGACAAAATCGGGTTCTCGATGATCTGACCACCTTCAGCACCTGCTTTCTGCGGTTTTGCCATCAAACCACGCATACCTGACAACTGACGAATCTGCTCTTTAGAACCACGGGCACCAGAGTCAAGCATCATATATACAGAGTTGAAACCCTGATCGTCCGAAGAAATAGTCTTCATCAGGATATTAGACAACTCGGAGTTCACATGTGTCCAAATATCAATTACCTGATTGTAACGTTCGTTATTGGTAATGAAACCCATGTTATAGTTGTTTACGACTTGTTCAACTTCGTCGTAACCTTTCTGTACCAAAGTTTCTTTTTCCTTCGGAATGATAATATCACCCAAGTTGAATGACAAACCACCCTTGAACGCCATCTGATAACCTAAATTCTTGATTCCATCCAGGAAGTCGGCAGCCTTAGCCACACCACATACCTTAATTACATCACTAATAATATCACGAAGAGATTTCTTAGAGATAATTGTATTGATATAACCAGCTTCAGGTGGAACGATTTCATTCACAATCACACGTCCTACTGAAGTTTCGCGCATTACGTCTACAATGTTACCATTTTCATCAACGTCTTTCACGATAACCTTCACCGGAGCATGAATATCTACCTTACCTTCATTGTAAGCGATCAACGCTTCTTCCGGTCCGTAGAATGTCAAACCTTCACCTTTTGCACCGGCACGCAACTTAGTAATATAGTACAAACCAAGAACCATATCCTGTGCAGGCACAGTAATAGGCGCACCGTTTGCCGGATTCAATATATTATGTGATTGAAGCATCAACATTTGTGCTTCAAGAATTGCTTCATTACTCAAAGGCAAGTGAACAGCCATCTGGTCACCGTCAAAGTCGGCGTTGAATGCCGTACATGCCAACGGGTGCAACTGGATAGCTTTACCTTCGATCATTTTAGGCTGGAAAGCCTGAATACCCAAACGGTGCAAGGTCGGAGCACGGTTCAACAGTACCGGGTGTCCCTTCATTACATGTTCCAAGATATCCCAAATCACCGGCTCTTTGCGGTCTACGATTTTCTTTGCAGACTTAACAGTCTTAACGATACCACGTTCGATGAGCTTACGAATAATAAACGGCTTGTATAATTCGGCAGCCATCAATTTAGGAATACCGCATTCACCCATCTTTAATTCCGGACCAACGACGATTACGGAACGAGCAGAGTAGTCAACACGTTTACCCAGCAAGTTTTGACGGAAGCGTCCCTGTTTACCTTTCAAACTGTCAGACAATGACTTCAACGGACGGTTGGCGTCTGTCTTCACAGCACTTGACTTACGTGAGTTATCAAACAAAGAATCGACAGATTCCTGAAGCATACGTTTTTCATTACGCAAGATTACTTCCGGAGCCTTGATTTCAATCAGTCGTTTCAAACGGTTGTTACGGATAATCACACGACGATAAAGGTCGTTCAAGTCAGATGTAGCAAAACGGCCACCATCCAGCGGAACCAACGGACGAAGTTCGGGCGGAATAACCGGTACGATACGTACGATCATCCATTCCGGTTTGTTACGTCCACGTGATGCGCGGAACGATTCTACTACCTGAAGACGTTTCAAAGCTTCATTCTTACGTTGCTGAGACGCATCGTTTCCGGCGCGGTGACGCAGTTCGTAAGACAAAGCATCCAGATCCAAACGAGCCAGCAAATCATAAATAGCTTCGGCTCCCATCTTTGCAACAAATTTATTCGGATCATTATCTTCAAGATACTGATTGTCTTTCGGAAGCGTATCCAGAATATCCAGATATTCTTCTTCAGAAAGCAAATCATATTCAGCTACGCCATCTTCAGCTTTCACACCCGGCTGAATAACAACATAACGTTCGTAGTATATAATCGAATCCAGTTTCTTTGTCGGCAATCCGAGCAAATAACCGATTTTATTAGGAAGCGAACGGAAATACCAGATGTGAGCCACCGGCACAACCAGCTGGATATGTCCCATACGTTCACGGCGCACTTTCTTTTCAGTAACTTCCACACCACAACGGTCGCAGACGATACCTTTATAACGGATACGCTTGTATTTACCGCAATGACATTCATAATCCTTGATAGGACCAAAAATGCGCTCGCAGAACAAACCGTCACGTTCGGGTTTGTACGTACGGTAATTAATGGTTTCAGGCTTCAAAACTTCACCACTCGAATTCTCAAGGATTTCTTCCGGAGAAGCCAGACCAATTGAGATCTTCGAGAAATTACTTTTCGTCTTATTTTCTTTTCTAAAAGCCATACTCTATATAATTGAGATTTGATAATTGAATCATTGGAAATTGAAAAAAGTGCGGATGCCAACAGACCTTCATCGGTACATTGACATCTCACATTCTTTCATTATTTTATTCTAGGTTGATACTCAAACCTAAACCTCTCAACTCGTGCAACAATACGTTCAAGGATTCCGGAATACCAGGTTGTGGCATCGGTTCACCTTTCACAATTGCTTCATAAGCCTTCGAACGTCCTACCACGTCATCAGATTTGATAGTCAGGATTTCCTGCAAGATATGGGCAGCACCGAAACCTTCGAGTGCCCAAACCTCCATTTCTCCGAAACGCTGACCACCGAATTGAGCTTTACCACCAAGAGGTTGCTGAGTAATCAATGAGTACGGACCGATAGAACGAGCATGCATCTTGTCTTCAACCATGTGGCCCAACTTCAACATGTAAGTTACGCCCACAGTAGCTGCCTGGTCAAATTGCTCACCTGTACCACCATCACAAAGATAAGTCTTACAGTAGCGAGGCAATCCTGCCTTGTCTGTCCACTGATCCAGATCTTCCATGGTAGCACCGTCGAAAATAGGAGTCGCGAATTTCACGCCCAACGTTTTTCCGGCACGTCCGAGTACAGCTTCAAAAATCTGACCAATGTTCATACGAGAAGGCACACCCAACGGATTCAACACGATGTCAACCGGAGTACCATCAGCCAAGAACGGCATATCTTCCTGACGAACAACACGGGATACAATACCTTTGTTACCGTGGCGACCAGCCATCTTATCACCCACACCAATCTTACGTTTCTTAGCAATATATACTTTTGCCATCTGGATAATACCAGCAGGAAGTTCATCACCAATTGTAATAGCAAACTTCTTACGTTTCAATTCAGCATCCAGCTCTTTATATTTCTTAATGAAATTCATCACCAGATCACGAATCATACCGTTAATATGATCGTCACTTGTCCAGTTGCTCAATTGAATAGAAGTAAAGTCAAGTGAATCAAAATCAGAAGCACTGAACTTAGAACCTTTCGCAATAACTTCCGCACCCAAATAGTCTTTCACACCTTGAGAAACCTTACCTTCAGTCAAAGTCATCAGTTTCTTAACCAGGATACGTTTCAAGTCAGCTACCTTAGATTCAAATTCATCATCAATCTTAGGCAACAATGCTTTATCGGCCAGTTTAGAGCTACGATTCTTAATCACACGTGAGAAAAGTTTCTTATCAATCACCACACCTTTCAAAGAAGGAGAAGCTTTCAAAGAAGCATCTTTCACGTCACCTGCCTTATCACCGAAGATAGCCCGAAGCAGTTTTTCTTCCGGAGAAGGATCAGATTCACCCTTCGGCGTAATCTTACCAATCATGATATCACCCGGCTCGATACGAGCACCGATTCTTACGATACCGTTTTCATCCAAGTCTTTGGTAGCTTCTTCACTTACATTCGGGATATCAGAAGTCAACTCTTCCATACCACGTTTTGTTTCACGAACTTCCAGAGAATATTCCTCTACGTGAACTGAAGTCAACAAGTCTTCGCGTACCACACGTTCGTTCAATACGATAGCATCCTCATAGTTGTAACCCTTCCAAGGCATATAAGCTACCAACAGGTTCTTACCCAATGCCAATTCACCCTTTTCAGTAGAATAACCTTCAGTCAAGATATCACCTTTCTTCACACGCTGGCCCTTGTCACAAATCGGACGCAAGTCAATCGTCATGTTCTGGTTAGTCTTACGGAACTTAGGTATTCTATATTCCTTCAAAGCAGGTTCGAAACTTACAAATTCTTCGTCTTCCGTACGGTCATACAAAATACGGATAGTAGTAGCATCCACATAGTCAACCACACCATCGCCTTCTGCGGTAATCTGGGTACGAGAGTCTCTTACCAGCTGACGTTCGATACCTGTACCTACGATTGGAGCTTCACTTCTCAACAAAGGAACCGCCTGGCGCATCATGTTCGATCCCATCAATGCACGGTTAGCATCATCATGTTCCAAGAATGGAATCAAAGAAGCTGCAATAGATGCAATCTGCTGAGGAGCAACGTCCATCAAGTCAACTTCAGATGGTTCAACAACCGGGAAATCTGCATCTTGACGAGACTTAACTCTATTAAGTACGAATGTACCATCGTCATTCAACGGAGCATTTCCCTGCGCAATAACCTTTTCTTCCTCTTCTTCAGCAGTCAGATAAATCAGACCGTTATCAGAAAGATCCACTTTCCCATTTTCCACCTTGCGGTAGGGAGTTTCAATGAATCCTAGCTCATTAATCTTAGCAAATACACACAATGAAGAAATCAAACCGATGTTCGGACCTTCAGGAGTCTCAATCGGACAAAGACGACCATAGTGTGTATAGTGAACGTCACGAACCTCGAATCCGGCACGCTCTCTAGACAAACCTCCCGGACCTAGGGCTGATAAACGACGCTTGTGCGTGATCTCCGCCAACGGGTTCGTCTGGTCCATGAACTGAGACAAGGCATTCGTTCCGAAGAAAGAGTTAACCACGGAAGAAATCGTCTTCGCATTGATCAAATCAATCGGAGTAAACACCTCATTATCGCGAACGTTCATACGTTCACGAACTGTACGTGACATACGAGCCAAACCAATACCGAACTGGTTATACAATTGCTCGCCAACCGTACGTACACGACGGTTGCTTAAGTGGTCGATATCATCCACGATAGCCTTCGAGTTGATCAACTCGATCAGGTACTTGATGATCTCGATAATATCTTCTTTAGTCAAAACCTTAACATCAGCGCTTGTAGTAAGGCCTAACTTCTTGTTGATTCTGTAACGTCCCACCTCACCCAGATCATAACGTTTCTCTGAGAAGAACAGGTTCGTGATAACCTCGCGTGCGCTAGCCTCATCAGCCGGTTCCGCATTTCTCAACTGTCTGTAGATATACAACACAGCTTCCTTCTCGGAGTTACTCGGGTCTTTCTGGAGCGTATTATATATGATAGCATAGTCGGACAGATTCTGGTCCTCACGATGCAACAAGATATTTTGCGTGCCTGAATCCAAGATAGCCTCGATATTGTCACTATCCAATACAGACTCACGGTCGATGATTACATCGTTACGTTCAATAGAAACCACCTCACCAGTATCCTCATCTACGAAATCCTCCACCCAAGTCTTCAAAACACGAGCGGCCAGCTTACGTCCGATAAACTTCTTCAGGTTTGCTTTCGTTACCTTCACCTCTTCCGCAAGGTTGAAGATTTCAAGAATATCTCTATCGCTTTCAAAACCAATAGCTCTCAAAAGAGTAGTTACAGGCAATTTCTTTTTACGGTCGATGTAAGCGTACATCACATTGTTGATGTCCGTAGCGAACTCGATCCATGACCCCTTGAACGGGATAATACGTGCGGAGTACAACTTCGTTCCGTTTGCGTGCGTGCTTTGTCCGAAGAATACGCCCGGAGAACGGTGCAGCTGAGACACGACAACACGCTCGGCGCCGTTGATCACGAAAGTACCTCTGTCCGTCATATACGGGATCGGACCCAAGTATACATCTTGGATCACCGTATCGAAGTCCTCATGATCCGGGTCCGTACAGTACAGTTTTAACTTCGCTTTTAAAGGCACGCTATAGGTTAACCCGCGAGCGATACACTCATCGATACAGTAACGAGGCGGATCTATATAGTAATCTAAGAACTCCAACACAAAATTGTTACGGGTATCCGCAATCGGGAAATTCTCGGCAAATACCTTATACAATCCCTCCTTCTTTCTCTTTTCAGGAGGAGTGTCAAGTTGAAGAAAGTCTTGGAACGACTTCAATTGAACTTCGAGAAAGTCCGGATACGGGAACTGATTCTTTATCGAAGCAAAATTAACTCTTTGGTTTTCAGCTGTTGAAGACATCTAGTAAGGAATTTATTGAACTTATTGAAATTATAGACACAAAAAGGTTAAGAGTCTTCGTAGTCGGAGACTCTTAACCAAATCACCTGGAAACCAGGTTATAAATACTATTTAAGCTCAACTTCAGCTCCAGCCTCTTCCAACTGTTTCTTCAATGCCTCAGCATCAGCTTTAGCGATACCTTCCTTGATTGCACTAGGAGCGCTATCTACCATATCCTTAGCCTCTTTCAAGCCAAGACCTGTTAATTCTTTAACTAACTTAACGATAGCTAATTTATTAGCACCTGCTGCTTTCAATACAACATCGAAAGAAGTCTTCTCTTCTGCAGCGGCAGCAGCACCACCAGCAGCAGGACCAGCAACAGCAACAGCTGCAGCAGCAGGTTCGATACCGTACTCTTCTTTAAGGATAGTAGCTAATTCGCTAACTTCTTTAACGGTCAAGTTTACTAATTGTTCTGCAAAAGCTTTCAAATCTGCCATTTTTGTATGATTTAAATGATTATTTATCTGTGTAATGTTTTAATGAAAAATTATCTTTCTTCCAAAGTCTTCAACAGACCATGGATAGTTTGTCCTGATGACTGAAGAGCAGAGATAACGTTCTTCGCCGGAGATTCCAACAATGCGATAACATCGGCAATAAGTTCGTTTTTGCTCTTGATATTTACTAATGCCTCAAGATTCTCAGCACCTACATAGAAGCTTTCTTGTACGTAAGCAGCCTTCAAAGCCGGTTTAACGACTGCACCTTTTTTAGCGTCCTTAGTAAAATCCTTAATCAGGCGAGCGGGAGCATTAGCGACTTGTGAGAACATCACAGCCGTATTGCCTTTCAAAGCTACGTTAAGATCAGAGAAGTCACCCTCAATGTTCTCCAACGCTTTCTTAAGCAAGTTATTCTTTACAACGACTAACTTAACCTCACGCTTGAAACACTCTCTTCTCAATTTGCTGGTTTTCTCAGCGTCCAACGCCTCGATATCCGTCAAATAGAAATTAGGATATTCCTTTAATGTTTCAGTTAATTGACCTATAACAGTTCCTTTATCTTCCTTTCTCATTGTTCAATTGTTTTTTAGTTTTCTTCAACTGATTTGGGGTCAATTTTAATACCCGCACTCATTGTACTAGAAAGATAAATACTCTTTATATACGCACCTTTAGCCGCAGTAGGTTTCAACTTGATCAAAGTTGAAATAAACTCCTTAGCATTGTCACGAATCTGTTCCGGAGTGAAAGACACCTTACCAACAGATGTGTGAACGATACCGCTCTTATCTACCTTAAAGTCGATCTTACCTTGCTTAACCTCCTTCACCGCATTTCCGATCTCATTGGTAACCGTACCACTCTTTGGGTTAGGCATCAAACCACGAGGGCCTAATACGCGACCAAGAGCTCCGATCTTACCCATGATAGAAGGCATAGTGATGATAACATCAATGTCAGTCCAACCGCCTTTAATCTTATTAATATACTCATCCAATCCAACATAGTCAGCTCCAGCGGCAGTAGCTTCAGCTTCCTTGTCCGGAGTACATAATGCGAGAACCCTAACCTGCTTACCAGTTCCGTGAGGCAATGAAACCACGCCTCTCACCATTTGATTGGCCTTACGGGGGTCAACACCTAAACGGACATCAACATCTACGGATGCGTCAAACTTAGTTGTAGTAATTTCCTTCACTAAAGCTGAAGCTTCTTTCAATGTATATGCTTTCCCAGCTTCAATCTTGCCCAAAGCCAACTTTTGATTCTTTGTAAGTTTACTCATCTCAATTGAAGTTTATTAATTATTACCCGGGAATGTCCCTTTAACAGTGATACCCATACTTCTGGCTGTTCCCGCAACCATTCTCATGGCTGACTCGACAGTAAAGCAGTTTAGATCGACTAATTTGTCTTCAGCGATAGCTTTCACCTGCTCCCATGTGATCTCAGCGATCTTAGCACGGTTAGGTTGAGCGGAACCGCTCTTCTTCTTAGTAGCTTCCAACAACTGGATTGCCACAGGAGGAGTTTTAACGACAAAGTCGAAAGACTTATCGGCATAGTAAGTAATTACAACAGGTAATATCTTACCAGCCTTGTCTTGGGTCTTGGCATTAAATTGCTTGCAAAACTCCATAATGTTAATACCCTTAGAACCCAAAGCAGGTCCTACTGGGGGAGAAGGGTTTGCTGCTCCTCCTTTAATCTGCAATTTGATTTGTCCAGCAACTTCTTTAGCCATTGTTTCTAAAATTTTTTAGATATATAACATCAATAACAGAAAGGTAGCACTTTTCGTAACCAGAGTACTATTCTTTCTCAACTTGCATATAACCCAACTCAAGGGGAGTCTTGCGTCCGAAGACCTTAACCATCACCTTTAGTTTCTTTTTCTCGGCGTTGACCTCTTCGATTATACCCGTGAAACCGCTGAACGGTCCAAAAGTAATCTTCACACTCTCGCCAACATAGAACTGGATATCCAGATCCTCTTGTTGTTCCTGCAACTCGTCAACCGTACCTAAGATACGATTCACTTCCGCAGGACGTAATGGCACGGGGGTATCAGAACCACCCAAGAAACCAATCACATTCGGAATGTTCCGCAATCGATGAGCAACCTCACCGACCAAAGCAGCCTCGACCAGCACATAACCCGGCAAGTAAGCCCTTT
>OHPS01000832.1_pt1 | contig 10947 bp, 9 predicted proteins | sample 1577811 | NCBI WGS metagenome assembly OHPS01 (sample SAMEA3879552, study PRJEB24766) | human gut metagenome | biome: human-associated habitat; feature: feces | place: USA | collected 1985/1987
CTGGCATAGGTCTGCACATCCACACTTCCTCCCGGATTGTTATACCGGATCGCGTTATCACACAGATTATATAAAAGTTCTTCCATCATCTGGCGATTGGCTGTCACATAGCATTCCGTGCCGTTCAGCGCTATGGTCACATTGTGCTTCTCTGCACTCATTTTCAGCATTTCCACACAATTTTTCGCCATCTCATGCAGATTCAGAAGTTCCATATCCGCTTCCTCTTCCGTGCCATCCAGCTCTGACAAACGAATAATATCATTGATCAATGTAAGTAGACGATTTGCGCTGTTATGAATCCCGTGAGCAAAACGCACCGTATCCTGTTCGGAGGCCATTCCGGTCTCAATCAGCTCCGCATATCCTGAGATGGATGTCAGCGGAGTCTTCAGTTCGTGAGATACATTTGCACTGAATTCCTGACGCATTCTGGCGTTTTTCATAATGTCCTCGTGCTGTTTGCGGATCATGGTCATGAACGGTGTCAGTTCCTCATAGGTCTGCATCTCTGTACATTCCCCGATATTCTGTGCCAGTTTCTCAATGGGAGCCACCAGCTTCGTGGTCAGCACTCTGGCCGCCACCATGCACAGCACCAGCAGCACCACAAAGATCCCCACCATCATGGGCAGCGCCTGACTGAAAATGCTGTAAATGCTTCTGGCATCCTTGGACAGTCGCAGGATGCTGCCATCTTCCAGGCGGATGGCATAATAAAAGGTGGACTGGGACAAGGTCTCGGAATTCCGGACTGCTTCACCTTCGCCGTCCCGCATGGCTTCCCGGATCTCCGGACGGGAAGCGTGATTCCCCATGGCCACAGAATCTGCCTCATTATCATACAATACCTGTCCGTCACTGCCGATCAGCGTCAATCGCAGATCCGATTCCACCGGCACTCCGTTTTCCTTGATCTCTTCTACCGAAGAACAGCTTTTTAACAGGGAACCATAGCTTTTCAGATCCTCCAGCACCTGTCTGCGGAACAGATCATAATACACGACTGTGATCAGTACCATGGTAAGCAAAATCGTTACCGTGGCAATGAGGATCATCATTTTGTTAATCTTTTTCTTCATCTTCTGTTACGCTTTCTCGCCGTTCATAATGTATCCCACATTACGCACGGTCTTGATCAGACTGCCCTCTTCCTTCAGTTTCTGCCGCAGCGTCTTGATATGCATGTCCAACGTCCGGGATTCTCCCTCAAAATCGATCCCCCAGACGCGGTCCAGGATCAGTTCTCTGGTGGTCACAATGCCCGCATTGGTCATCAGAAGCTTTAACAGCTCATATTCTTTGTAGGTCAACTCCACAGGTTCCTTGCCTACCGTGACAGAATGTTTCTCTCGGTCCAGCACAATGTTCCCCAGCTTCAGCACCTTATCTTTTTCCTGACTCTTCTGACTTCTCCTGAGCATTGCCTTTACCCGGGAAATCAGTTCCATGACACCGAAGGGCTTCGTAATATAATCATCTGCCCCCAGATCCAGTCCCTTGACCTTGTCGATCTCCGTGGTCTTCGCCGTGACCATGATCACCGGCACCAGCACCGTGTCCTGTCTGGTACGCAGCTTTTTCACAATGCTCAGACCATCCTCGTCCGGCAGCATGATGTCTAATAAAATCAGATCCGGTGTGGTATCATTCAGCGCCTCATAGAAATCCATGGCGGAATCAAAACCTTTTACCTCATAGCCCACATTGGCCAGGGCAAAGGTCTCGATCTCCTGAATATTTTTGTCATCCTCTACTACATAGATCAAAGCCATCTCACAGCACTCCTCTCTGACTGTGCTTTCTCTTCTTAACTATACCTCGGTAAATCCTCACTCCGCAAGCAGTTTTGCATTCTTTTCCGCAAGACGTTCCTGCTTTGTGGGCGGTAACTGGTATTTCTCACGGCATGCCAGCACTTTGCTCTGGAAGTCCTTGTTATCTTCCTGGCGCAGTTCATCCAGGTAAGCGTGGGTATCGAATTCATCCTCATTCACCTGTACCAGACAGACTGCAATATTGGAGCAGTGATCGCTGACACGCTCAAAGTTCGTAATGACATCGGATAAGATGAAGCCCAGTTCAATGGTACATTTTCCCTTACGGAGTCTGCGTACATGGCGCTGCTTCACATCCAGGCTCAGTCCATCGATGACTTCCTCCAACGGCTCCACCTGTCTTGCCAGATTCAGATTTCCGTTCTTAAAACTGGTCATGGTAAGATCCAGCACATCGTGTACCGCTCTCTCGAATACCTTCAGTTCCTCCTGCGCCTTCTCGGAGAATACCAGCTGCTTGTCATGCATCTCCTGTGCCGCTTCCTTGATGTTGCGGGCATGATCGGAAATTCTCTCAAAATCGCCGATGCAGTGCAGAATCGTATTTAAAGTCTCACTATCCTTATTGGAAAGCTGTTTGGAACTCAATTTCACCAGATAGGTTCCCAGTTCATCCTCGAAGCGGTCCACATCCGTCTCCATCTGTGCCACCTGCTCTGCTTTCGCCTCATCGAAATTATGCAGCAGCTCCATAGCCAGATCCATGGCTTCCCTGGACTTATCCGCCATCACAGAAGCCACCAGTCTGCTCTGCTCTACGGCATAGGCAGGCTTCTCCAGGAAACGTACATCCAGTAAGCTTAAAGTCTTGTCTGTCTCGGACATTTCCTTCACGTCCTCATGGGTCGGCAGCGTCAGGCAGGCTAGCTTCACCAGACCGTTGGAGAAGGGAAGCAATACCAGCGTAGCCGCGATATTGAAGCAGCTGTGAACTACTGCGATTCCAAAAGGTGTTGCCACTTCTCCCAGAAAAGCAAAGGGATGAATGGCATTGACCGTATAGAACACTCCCAGGAACAGGATCGTTCCGATAATATTAAAATACAGATGAATCAGAGCCGCACGTTTTGCATTGCGGGAAGCACCGATACCGGAGATCATGGCGGTAACACAGGTACCGATATTCTGTCCCATGATAATGGGAACTGCTGCGCCAAAGCTTACCGCTCCGGTCATGCACAGTGCCTGCAAAATACCTACGGATGCGGAAGAAGACTGGATCACCGCTGTGAGAATGAGTCCTGCCAGCACACCGAATACGGGATTTTGGAACTCGATCAGCAGATTGGTAAACTCCGGTACCTCTGCCAGCGGTGAAACTGCCGCGCTCATGGAATCCATGCCAAACATCAGAATTGCAAAGCCCACCAGGATGGTTGCCGCATTTTTTAATTTGTCTTTATGGGAAAACAGTAAAATACCCACACCCACGATCGCTAAAATCGGGGAAAAAGAACTGGGCTTGAGCATACGGATCCAGAAAGCATCGCTCTCAATGCCCGTCAGACTTAAGATCCAGGAGGTCACCGTGGTACCGATGTTGGCACCCATGATGATACCTACTGCCTGTTTCAGACTCATAATACCGGAATTGACAAATCCGACTACCATAACAGTGGTAGCGGAGGAGGACTGGATCACACCGGTGACCACCGCACCCATGAGCACTGCCTTTAACGGGTTGTTGGTCAGTTTCTCTAGAATGCGTTCTAATCGTCCGCCAGATGCCCGGGACAGTCCGTCACCCAACAGATTCATTCCATACAGGAATAATGCAAGTCCTCCTACCATCTTCAGTAAATCAAAAAAGCTCATACTCTAATCCTCTCATTTTACATAACATACTTTACATTTTTGGTTTCTATCTACACTTTATCTTGCTTATGTAAAATTCGTTACCAGTGAATGTAAAATTTATGTAAAGTTGTAACGATGCAGAGCCATGAACTATTGTTCTATGCTCTTACAGATGCTGGCATCTGTAAGAGCATAGAACAATAGTTCTTTGGCGAGCAAGCCTCAATGAGCAAAAGGAACGCTCCGCAGGAGCAGTTTTGCGAATTGGGGCTCTGCATCGTTGCTGGGATTATCAGATGCTAATACAATCTCGCACCTTCCATATCTCCGGTCATGCGGAAGATGGCCCACTCTGCGATATTTACCGCATGGTCACCCACTTTTTCCAGATACTTTGCCATCATCAGATAATCCACCACACGATCCGCATCCAGGTTCTGCTCTCTGATAGCCTGCATCATTTCCGTTTTGACTTCGTTGAAGAGATCATCTACCACATCATCATGTTCTACTACTTTTCTTGCATTTGCCTCATCGCCTTCCACAAATGCCTCCACGGAATTGTGGATCATCTCCTTGGCTTCTTCCATCATCTCCAGCAACAGATGTTCCTGTTTTCCTTCGGGATTCATGTTGCCCATACGCAGGTACAGTTCCACAATATCTGCCACATGGTCTCCGATCCGCTCAATATCCGGTACCATTTTCAGCGCTGCGGATACCAGACGCATATCTCTGGCCACCGGCTGCTGTCTGGTCAGCAGGCTCAGACACATAGCTTCTATACTTCGCTGCATATCCACCATGGTATGATCTGTATTCAACAGTGTCTTCAGAATGTCTTCTTTGTTCTCACGAATTCCATACACCATACGGTCATAACTGATCTCCGCATGCTCTCCCATCTCAGATACTTTATTTTTCAAAGTCTCAAGATCCTGTTCAAATAATACTCTGGGTGACATCTCCCATTCCTCCTATCTTCTCATCCAAAATCATCCAAACCGTCCGGTGATGTAGTCTTCTGTCCGTTTGTCCTGAGGTCGTGCAAAGATCTCGGAGGTTGCATTTTTCTCTATGACTTCCCCTACCAGGAAAAATGCGGTGTCATCCGACACACGGGCTGCCTGCTGCATATTGTGGGTTACGATGACCACGGTGTATTTTTTCTTCAGTGTCTCCATCAGTTCCTCGATCTTTAGCGTGGAGATCGGGTCCAGTGCGGAGGTGGGTTCATCCATCAAAAGTACCTCCGGAGATACTGCCAGTGCTCTGGCAATACACAGTCTCTGCTGCTGTCCACCGGACAGTCCCAACGCGGATTTGTGCAGGCGATCCTTTACCTCTTCAAAGATAGCGGCCCCCTGCAGAGAACGCTCCACGATCTCATCCAGTTCCTTTTTATTCTTGATGCCGTGCAGTCTGGGACCGTAGGCGATGTTGTCATAAATGGACATGGGAAAAGGGTTGGGCTGCTGGAATACCATGCCGACCTTTTTACGAAGCAGTGTGGTATCCACCCGCTTATCGTAAATGTCCTCTCCATCCAGAATTACTTTTCCTTCGACTCTGCAGCCGTCCACCAGGTCATTCATCCGGTTCAGACAACGTAGAAAAGTAGATTTGCCGCAGCCGCTGGGACCGATAAATGCGGTAATGGCGTGGTCTGCGATCTCCATATTTACATCTTTCAGTGCGTGGTTCTCTCCATAATGGAGATTTAAGTTTTCCACGGATATTTTACTGTTAGCCATATGTTTTCTCCTTCTTGTGATTTCTCTTACTCTCGTCTCAGCTTATTCGCCGCCAGCTTGGTCAGGAGGTTCAGGATTAATACGATAATGATCAGAACACAACCGATACCGAAAGCATTATCATACTGTCCCTTCTGCATCTGTAAATACAATTCGATGGTCAGGGTACCACCAGACTCCATGGCCTTGTGAGCCAGCTTTGCCAGATTGTCTCCAAAAACTCCGGTGAACTTCGGCAGCTTGTAGTCGCTTCCCGCAGTGAACAACAGGGCCGCAGACTCTCCCACGATACGTCCCAGTGCCAGAATGATACCGGTGACGATACCTGGCATGGAAGACGGCAGAAGGATCGTCCGGATCATATGCCATTTCGTGGATCCCATTCCCAACGCACCGGTACGATAACTGTCCGGCACGGTGCGCAATGCTTCCTGCGTATTTCTTGTGATCAGGGGCAGCACCATCAGTGTCAGGGTAAAGGAACCGGTGAGCAGTGAATAGCCGAAGCCCAAAGTCTCTCCGAAAAAGATCATACCGAACAGGCCGAAAATAATAGAAGGAATACCGGACAGTGTCTCCGTGGTGAACTCAATGATGGAGACCAGCTTGCCGGGTTTTGCATATTCATTCAGGTAAATGGCACTTCCCACGCCGATGGGGGTCGCGATCAACAGAGTGATCACGATGATGTACAGGGTATTCAACAGGTTGCCCGCAATACCGGTGGTCTGCTTTCTGGCACTGGTCACCGTCGTTAAAAATGCCCAGTTAACGGTGCGGATGCCCTTTACGAAGACATACAGGATAATTCCCAGTAAAAGTGCCACCGCCAGTGTGGCAGAGACATAAATGGCTGCCAGCAAAAGCATGTCTGTGGGGCGTTTTCTTTTTACATATAAGGTGTCCTTATTCATTGTCATCCGCCCCCTTTTTCAGTATTTTATTCAGTACGATATTGATGATCATAATAAATACAAACAGCACCAGTCCGATGGTGAACAGCACCTGTCTGTGCAGTCCGGAAGAATATCCCATCTCGCTGACAATAGCTGTGGTCAGGAATCGCACGGAGTTAAATGGCAACGGCACATTGACGCTGCTACCGGATACCAGTGTGATCGCCATAGCCTCGCCGATGGCACGTCCCACTCCCAGAACGATAGCCGTCACGATACCGGATTTTGCTGCCGGAAGGATGGAGCGGAAAATAGTCTGTACATGGGAGGCTCCCAGGGCCAGAGAGGAGGATTTGATTCCTGCAGGAACCGCCCGGATGGAAGTCTCACTGATATTGATCACAGTGGGCAGGATCATGATCGCCAGTACGATCACGGCTGACAGCAGGTTTGCACCGCCGGTGAACTGGTGTGTCGTGGATCCCTGGAAGATCAGTCTTTCTAATTTATACATGAGAGGATTCAGTAAGTAGATTCCTAACAGTCCGTAGATAACGGAAGGGATGCCGGCTAACAGCTCTACCGCAGGCTTTACAATGACAGCTAAGGGTCTGGGTGCCACCTCTGCCAGGAATACTGCCGTCAGCACGCCGATTGGCACACCCAGCAGGATAGCCAGCGTCGTACCGACGATGGAAGTCAGGATAACCCACAGAATACCGAATTTCGGATCTGCCGCCGTTGGCATCCATTCCGTGCCGAACAGGATCTCTCCCAGACCTACTTTCATAATAGCGGGGGTACCGCTGATGATCATATATAAGGTGATAGAAACTACCGCCAGTACGGCGAAGAAGGCACAAATGGTAAATACTATTTGTGCCACAGTTTCAACGACCGCTCTATTTTTTCTGTTTCCCATTACGGAAGCGTGTGTTCCACTATTCATCACTTTTTTCCTTTTTCTGCGTGAGGCTTTTACTTTACAGTGATCAGGCCAACTTCGGAAGCAACCTGCTGTCCTTCGTCACCCAGTACAAAGTCGAACCATGCCTGTACCAGATCGTTCTGCTCGGAGATCTCACCCTTAGTAGCCATTACAAAGGGTCTGCTTAAGAAGTAGTTGCCGGCCTTGATGTTTTCTGCGGTAGCTTCTACACCTTCCAGGGAAAGTGACTTAACGCTGTCATCCAAAGCATCCAGGGAAGCATATCCGATAGCTCCGGGCGTAGATGCTACTTTTGCGATTACTGCACCGGTGCTGTCCAGTTCGTTTGCATATTTGCAGCCGTCTACCAGATCAACCAGCTCTTCGAAAGCGCCTCTGGTACCGGAACCTGCCTCACGACCGATCACGATGATAGGCTCATCTGCACCGCCAACTTCTTTCCAGTTGGTAACTGTGCCATTGTAAATGTTGGTCAACTGCTCTTTGGTCAGATCTGCTACTTCGTTAGCAGGGTCTACACATACTGCAATACCATCGATAGCTACTACGTTCTCTACAACGCCTGCTGCCTTTTCCTCATCCTTTAAGCTTCTGGAAGAGTTACCGATATCTGCGGTTCCATTGGTTACAGCTTCGATGCCCGCGCCGGATCCCACGAACTCAGCGGTTACGGTTACATCAGGATATTCTTCCATGAAAGCTTCGCTCAGTGCATTGGCTAATTTCTCCATAGAAGTACTTCCTACCATGGAAATGCTGCCGGACAGATCTGTGGTGGTCTCAGCGGGTGCAGCTACGCTGCTCTCTGCTACAGTGCTTTCTGCTGCGCTGCTCTCTACTGCGGAAGGCTGTGCTGTGGCTGCATCACCGTTACCGCATGCAACCAATGCGGTTACTGCTAATATTCCTGCTCCGATCAGAGCTAATAATTTGCTGTGTCTTACTCTCATAATAATGTCCTCCATGTTTTTGTTTTTCTTTCTCTTGATTACGCAATCATACTAACATGGGGGAAATTCACATAATATCACAGTCCGGTAATTTATTTGTAAGAATTAGGTAAAATCAGATGCTCTCCAGAATGCCGTCGGCAATAGCCCGGGCGATCTCGTCAAACCGGCTGTCAAAGAGTTCGTTGTCCGCATCCGTATTGATAAATCCCACTTCTATCAGCACAGCCGGCATATTTGTGCTGTTGAGCACCACCAGATTCGGTCTTTCATTCACTCCCAGATTTACGAACCCCACCTGCTCCAGTCCGGCATTGATGTTGTACGCCATCCTGGCTGCCGCTCCATAGCGGTTGTAGACTAAACTCTCCACTCCACTGTACTGGTTCGGATAAGGACTGGAATTGCGATGGATCGAGACAAAATAATCTCCTCCCACCTCATTTCCCTCCTGTGCCTTCTGATAGGGGGACTCATAGATATCTGTGGTCCGGGTGTAATACACATCCACTCCGTTTTCTTCTAAGATGCTTCCCACCGCCAGTGTCAGTGCCAGCGCATCCTCACTTTCTTTTCTTCCATTATAGGTGGCCCCGGGGTTCGCACCACCATGCCCCGCATCCAATACAATCAATGACATAAAAAAACTCCCGCATATCCTTTTGTTTCATGATATGCGGGAGTTTCCCCATTTAGATATTTTTTGCTTACTTTAAAATTGCTGCCGTCACTTCCTGCGGAATCACAAATTCCGGTGCTCCCATAGAACCGGGAGCCACTTCGTATTCGTCAAAGGCAATGACCAGTTCGTCTTTTTCATTAAAATAGAAGTTCGTCTGCTCCGTGATCCCCTGAAAATTGAATTCCGGCATATCGTCATTATCCAGGAAATAGATCACGCCTTCGTCCGCCGCCATCTGCTCCTGCATCTGGGTCTTAATGTTCTCGCTGATCGCGGAAATATAGTCGCTCCCTTCCACAAACAGATCTTCCAGTGTCACCACATTTCCCGTCTGTTTATCAATCGTATAAAACTGATTATTCTCGTAGCCGCTGGCTTCCGTCTCCAACACGCTTAATTTTACGGTGTAATACCTCTCATTGTCCGTAACGACCTCCTGGGACACATGCAGACCATGGTATCCTTCCTCGGATAAGGTATCCTCGAACTGACGGATCAGTTCCTCTACCGTAGCCTCCATATCCTGGTTGACCGCTTCCACACCGTCTTCCGACAGATTTGCTACCGCAGCCTCCTGTCCGACACCTTCCACACTTCCGGCTGCTGTGCCCTTAGGAGTGGCTGCCACTTCTCCAACGGAAGCACCTTCTCCTGCGTCTTCTCCATAGTTGATCTGTGCAAGTTCTACTTCAGCATCATGGTTCTCGTCACTGTAATTGTACTGCCGCACTGTTACCAGCCTAAAAAAGCCACCCAGCAACGGAATATTTTCCATGGCATGGGCTATCTGTATATTGGTATTTGGCAGTGCGATCATCACGACTGCTGCAGCCGCCACTGCTGTCCATGCAGAACGCCTTCTGGCGTGCTCTACTCTTTTTTTCTCCATCCGGGCTCTGTCGATACCTGCCTGCAGCCGTTCCCGTCCCGCTTCGGGTATTATCATATTCTCATACTCCTCTTTTAATTGTCTCAACTGTTCCTGTTCTGTCATATCTATTCTCCATCTGCCCGGTCGGTTCGGACCGGTCATGTTATCTCTTCCTATATCTTCCTATATCTCTTTGTCTGTATCTGTCTTATGTCCTGCCTATATATGATGTCGGGGCAAAATCCCACGACTTTGACTACGGATTGCTCAGCCCATGCTGCCCTCGAGGTTCAGCCGCAGTTTTTTCATCACCCGGTACAGCCTGCTCTTTACCGTACTCAGGTTCTCATCCAGGATCTTCGCGATCTCCTCCAGCTGCCTGTCCTCAAAAAATCGTAGGACTACGATGGCACGATCCTTTGGGTCAAGATTTTCTATTGCGCGCTTTAAATCAATATTTTCATAGATATCTTCACTTGCCGCCTGGATCTCCTCCACATCCACGCTCTCCTTCCGGCTGCGCAGGAAGCTGCACGCCTCGTTGATCACGATCCGGTACACCCAGGTCTCCACGTATTGCGACTCCTTCAGGCTGTCACTTTTTAAAATAGCTTTATAGGCTGCTTCCTGTACAATATCCAGCGCGTCCGCTTCATTATGTACATAACTATAAGCAAGACGGTAATACTTCTCATACCCTTCCGTCAGGGCACGCTCCACCGCCTGTTCTTTTTTTCTGTCCGACATATATCCTTTCCTCACTTTTGAAAACTGCATGCAATTATTTTTCGGTATTTATTGTAACACATATTCTTTTGATATATTCTACGATTTTGACGCTGTATTCCCGCAAAAAGTTTCACCGACAAAAAATATTCCAGACTGAGGTTTTTTTTCTTTTTTCTTTTAGTTTCTTTTTTTCTTTAGTTTTTTTCTTTTTTCTTTTTTTCTTTTAGTTTTCTATCATTTTTGACGCAAATAAGCGGCATACGTCTCTTCATCAAGACATACACCGCTTTTCATGTTTATACTGTTACACCCTTTGCCAGTACGCTCCCACATTCCCACTTTTATTCAATTACTATGTCAGATACTTATTCTTCCTCAGAACCACTCTTTTTTCTTACATAGAATACAGCTCCAAAAACATTCAGTATAATACAGATACCTATAATAATGATTATCGTATTATTCCATGCATATTTTGAAG
>OHPS01000862.1_pt1 | contig 10606 bp, 6 predicted proteins | sample 1577811 | NCBI WGS metagenome assembly OHPS01 (sample SAMEA3879552, study PRJEB24766) | human gut metagenome | biome: human-associated habitat; feature: feces | place: USA | collected 1985/1987
CGAAGCTTATCGTCCCCCTTTCTGCATTGCAGCGTGAAGTATGTACCCATAAGGATTGCCTGCGCCATCAGCGCAATACCTCCCATAGTAACCAATCCAAACCCTGATCCTCCTGTTGCAGGAAGGATCAGCTGCTTTGTGTTGTAGATGGTGAGGGGGATTTCCTTTTCTCCCTGTAGACGTATTTGAGTCCATCCTCCCTCTGTTTCCTTCTCTGTTTTCTTCTCCATCTTCCACCATACATCATTCGATGCGCGAATCTCAATTAAGATCGAATCACTCAGCAGATTGTAGCCTGCTGCAGCCTTTGTTTCTGTCAGTCTGTAGGTTCCCTGACCGAGGTTTTCAAAGGTGGCAATGCCGTCAACATTTGTTGTTTTCGGACTACCGACTTGTTCAAACCACTCTCCAGCAAACATTGCGGGACGATCTCGTACATCACCGGCGGGGTAGCCAAGTAATAGATGATCTTATCCGGCAAGTCATGTTTCTCTTGCAAGAACTCGATGCGCTCACGCAATTTGTAGTATTCATCGGCGTTGGTGGAATCGAAGGCGAGGTAATAAACATTCTCCAAGAAGTCATCGATCAAGCCCTCGTCGTAGGTCTTTCCCTTCTGTGCCTCCAAGATATGCGTATGTTGCTCCGCACGGAACTCCTCATCGCCATAAGCGGTACGGGCGGCTCCCAAGATGCAGAAGCGGTCGGGTAGCAAGCCACGAACATATAACTCGAACAAAGAGGGAAGCAACTTGCGACTGGTAAGATCGCCCGACGCCCCGAATATAACTAATAATTGATTATCTGCTTTCTTCATGTCTTTATACGTTATAAGTTCCAGAAACCGTCTTTCCTCCCTCACCCGTCCAGTTGGTATGGAAAAACTTACCACGCTCCCAATCGACCCGCTCATAAGTATGAGCCCCGAAATAATCCCGCTGGGCCTGAATCAAGTTAGCGGCGGAATGCAGGGTAGACAGTCCATCGAAATAGCTCAACCCCGAGCTCATCGCCGGCAAAGCCACTCCATGCAAGGCACCCTCGGCTACCACTTGCCGCCAAGCCAACAAGGAAGACTCGATCTTTTGAATAAAGAACTCATCGAATAAGAGGTTCTCCAGATTCCGGTTCTTCTCATAAGCCTGCGTAATTTTCTCCAAAAAGACAGAGCGTATGATACATCCCTTCCGCCAAATCTTGGCGATCGTACCGTAATCCAACTGCCAATCATATCGCTTGGAGGCTTGGCACAACAAAGAGAATCCCTGTGCGTAGGAAACCAACTTAGCGGCATACAAAGCCTGCTTGATCTCTTTCTCCGAGATCAAGGTCTGCCCCAGCACGCCACTCTTCGGATAAAGCGAGGACGCTTTTTTCCGTTCTTCCTGCATGGAAGAAAGCATACGGGCATAAACAGCCTCGGTAATCAATGTCAGCGGATCATTCTCGTCCATAGCGGCGATAGCGCTCCATTTACCGGTACCCTTCTGGCCGGCGGCATCCAATATCTTATCTAGCAGGTAGCCCTCCCCCGCCTCGTCCTTGAAGCGGAGAATATCGGCCGTAATACCGATCAGGTAGCTATCCAGCTCTCCCGTGTTCCAATCCTCAAAGATACGAGCCAAGGCCTCATTGTCCAGATCCAGACGATTCTTCAATAAAGAATACGCCTCGGAAATCAACTGCATATCTCCATACTCGATACCATTGTGTACCATTTTCACGAAATGGCCGGCTCCACCCGGACCAATCCATTGGCAACAAGGCGTCCCGTCGTCCAACTTGGCGGCGATGCTTTGCAAGACATCCTTCACCAAAGGCCAAGCAGCAGGCGAACCACCCGGCATCACGGAAGGTCCGTACAAGGCACCGATCTCGCCTCCGGAGATTCCGGTACCTACGAAGTACATCCCATGCGCCTCCATCTCCTTCACCCGGCGTTCCGTATCATGGAAATCCGAGTTACCACCATCAATAATCACGTCGCCGGGTGATAAGTAAGGAATCAATTGAGCCATCAGCTCATCCACCGGGGCACCCGCTTTTACCATCAGCATAATCTTGCGAGGACGCTCGATAGACTCAACAAATTCCTGTATCGTATGGGTTCCTATAAAATTCTTTCCTTTTCCACGACCGCTCATGAAGCGGTCTACCACGCCTTCCTCTCCCGGCGCTGTACGATTATAAACGGATACGGCGAACCCCTTACTTTCCATATTCAACGCAAGGTTCTCGCCCATCACGGCCAAGCCGATTAATCCAATATTTGATGTTTTCATATTTATGTTTTTATTTTATTAATCCAAATAGATCATTTAAAGCCTCACTCATCGACGGATGGGTGAATATCGAATCCCGAAGGAATGTGTAATCTTGCCCGAGACGCATCGCCAAGCTAACCGTATTTATGACTTCGCTGGACTCGGCGCAGAATAAGGTACATCCTAGGATCTTCCCGGTATCCGCATCTACCACGGCTTTCAGCAAGCCATCCGTCTGCTCGATGGTACGGGTACGAGGCATAGCGGCGGCAGGCAGGCTGGCCACCTTTATATTTTTCTCCATCTTACGGGCTTGCGTCTCGTTCAACCCGACATGGGCCAACGGAGGATCGATGAATACGGAATAAGCCACTGCTTCCCGATCGTCCAAGCTCCGGAAACCATTACCAAACAGCTCTTCCCGGATAATACGGTAATCATCCAAAGACAGATAGGTGAATTGTAATCCGCCATGTACATCCCCGATCGCCCAGATATTAGGGATATTGGTACGCAACTTACTATCCACCTCGATAGCGCCACGATTAGTCGTCTGTATTCCGGCGGCCTGCAGATTTAGGCTTTCCGTATTCGGTTTACGGCCGGTAGCCAAAAGCACCGCCTCAGCATCCAGCCGCAAGGTATCTCCCGAGATAGCGTTACGGCAGATCACCGCAGCCCGCTCAACATCCTGCTCAATCGTCTGCACAACCGTGTTCAAATGAATGGTGATCCCTTTCTTCTCTAGCGTGGACTTCACCGAATCGGCGATGTCCCGGTCCTCACGAGGGATGAACACCTCCCCTGCCTCCAAGATCGTTACCTTCGACCCAAAACCGGCGAACATGGAAGCGAATTCCAGCCCGATATATCCGCCTCCGACAATAACCAGATGCCGTGGCAGTTTCTCCAGTTCCATAATGGAAGTACTTGTATATACGTAAGGATTATCCTCGATACCGCTTATCGTAGGAATAATCGTCGTGGCTCCGGTATTGATGAATATCTTCTCGCCTTCCAGCAAGAAAGAGTCCGTATCCGTTTTCACGACAATCTCATAAGGGGAACGAAAAGAAGCCTCTCCGGTATAGACCGTTACGGTCTCCCGATCATCCAGATTCTTGAAATTCTTCTCACGAAGCAAAGAGGTCAGTTTCTCCTTGGCGAGGATCGCCTGCTTAAACTCCTCCGCATATTGCTCGAAGGTAGAAGGTCTGCGATACCCTGTCACTTGAGCGTAATGTACAAGCGCTTTCGTCGGTATACAGCCGATATTGATACAAGTACCTCCGTACATACCCGTCGAACGCTCCACCACAGCTACATTCCATCCATGGTTGGCCAAATCCGCCGCCAAGGTTTTTCCACCTTTCCCAAAACCAATAATAATCGCATCGTACTTTTTCATCTCTGATTTATCTTCTTTTCGTTAGACATTAAAATAACATTCGTTTTAACCTAATTGTTGCGAATTTCATATTGCAAAAATAGCTCCAGCCCCTATTTTACAAAATGGCTGTTCAACCTATAAGTTTAGCCATTTTTCCCGAAACAACAAAATAACGGACAATATGCTTCGCCTCATCCTTCTCTACGCCACCTAACGCACTCGTTAAGTCCACCGGAAAATATACATTTATGGACTATGTAAAGGTAGGGTTACCTTTACAAATCGTGATGGGAATCGTGATGGTATTTATATCACCTTTATTATTCCCATTCTAAACATTCGCACATGCATTTTAGTTTTATATTTGCAGTTGTAAAACAGTACAAGAAAATTTATGGATATACCGTTTAAACCGATTAGGTTAGAAGACAAAGAGATCATAACCTCATTTACATTTCCCAGCGATTATCGCAATTGTGATTTCTCATTCGCGAACATGTGCAGTTGGCGTTTCTTATATGACAGCGAATTCGCTATCGTGGATGGCTATTTATTAATCCGTTTCATGATCGAGGACAAGAGCCGTTTCGCCTATATGATGCCTGTCGGGGATGGAGATTTAGCGGGTGCCGTTCGTTTGCTAGAAGAGGATTCCTTAAAATATGGACATCCGCTCTGTATGCTGGGTATCACCCCCGACGCCAAGGAGCAACTGGAAGGCGCACTTCCCGGAAGCTTTTTCTATATCCCGGAGCGGGATTATTTCGACTATATTTATTTACGGGAGGATTTAGCTACCTTACGGGGTAAGAAATATCAATCCAAGCGTAATCATATCAATAATTTCAAGAAACGTTATTCGTACGAGTATGTCCCTATCACGCCGGATATCGTACCGCAATGCCTGAAACTGGAATGTAAATGGTATAAAGCAAACAATGGAGATAATGACGAGGAAGAGCTTAATGACGAACGTCGCTCCCTTACCTATGCCTTACATCATTTTGACAGCCTAGGCCTGATCGGTGGCGCTCTCCGGGTTGATAACGAGATTATCGCTTTCTCTTTCGGGGCCCCTATCAACCATAATACATTCGGGGTTCACGTGGAGAAAGCGGACGTGAATTTCGACGGTGCCTATACGGTGATTAACCAAGAGTTCGCTTCTCACCTTCCGGAACAGTATACTTACGTGAACCGGGAGGAGGATCTCGGCATACCGGGGTTGCGCCAAGCGAAGCTTTCTTATCAGCCTACCATACTATTAGAGAAGAGTGCCGCAATAAAAAAGCAACTTACGCAAACTAAATAAATTATGGACAAGAAACAACAAATCGTAAACTTATGGCGTACCTGCTTCGGGGATTCCGAGGCATTTATCAGCCTTTATTTTGATCGTGTTTACAAGGACGAGAACGCAATGACCATCGAGAAGGACGGTAAAATAGTATCTGCCTTGCAGATAGTTCCTTATACGATGACTTATTTGGGTACCGAGATCTCGGTGGCCTATATCTCCGGGGTGTGCACGGCTCCGGAAGAAAGGGGTCAGGGGCTTATGCGGCAACTCTTGCAAGAGACATTCGAGGAAATGGAACGGCGTGAGGTCGCTATCTCCGCCTTGATCCCTGCCGATCCTTGGCTATTCGACTATTACCGGGAACAGGGTTATACCGAGGCATTCGATTATTCCGCGGAGACGTATATCCGCCCGAATACGCCGGTTCAACTCCCGAAGATAACGGTTATCCAACCGGAGGTACCGACAACCGACGAATTGTTCGCTTATTTCAACCGCAAATTACGTGAACGCCCTTCCTGTATCTTGCACTCGCAGGATGATTTCATCACAATACTCCGGGATCTGCAATTAGATAACGGAGGAATGTACACAGCCTTGGACGAGAACGAGAAGGTGGTTGGCATGGCTTTCGCACTGCCTCTTGAGGCGGGTACAGCGCCGTCCGACAAAAAGCTTTTTATCAAGGAACTTCTTTACGACTCGGAAGAGATCAAGGAATTACTATTGCAAGAGCTTACCCTGCAAAATAACATATCGCAAGCGACGGTCAATACCCCTCCCACCCCTCCGGGTACCTTACCTATGGGTATGGCCCGCATCATCGACACGAAACGCATGATCCACCTCTGGCTATCCAAACAACACGAAAGCCCCGTCTCCAAAAAAGACTTGGAACAAATGGATAACCAAACGCTAACACGACAGTTGATGGGGTACCAAGGGAGGACGGCTTATATGAGTTTGATGCTGGACTGACAAAGAAAATCCCCTAGCTAAGACGATTTTTGGCTAGGGGATTTTATATATAAATATATAACTACTATTATTTCTTTACCGGCTTATGATAAACATATTTCTCTTCCGGATTCATATACCAATTTTTCTGGCTTGTGCCTGATGAAGCAGACCATTCCTTAAATGCCGGGTATGCTTGATCAATAGAAACGACTTCTGACGCATATTTAAAATCACTCATCGGGATAATAAATCCCCACATTGTCTTATCTGAATTGTCAGGGTCATTAGCAACATAATTATTTGTCTCAGCTTTAACCCGATCAGTCGGTTTATAACCAGCCAAATGGACTTCTGAACGATTCTGGGCATTACCACCATTTACTATAAAGAAATTCAAATAGAACATATCCAGATCATCTGATGAAACAGGACTGTTGAATTCGACCTCATATTGCAAAGTTCTTATGCCATAATCGTTAGCATTATTAAATGTATTCACGGGCACTCGCTTATCCACATTACCCATAATCCTATGCGCATCATCAAACAAAGGTAGCACCGCAGCAGAAGGATTCGACTCTATTTCATTTGCCGATTCAAAATATCCATTATTGGCAAACACGCCATTCGGCACAGAAGCTTTCGTTATCTTGGCGGTCGTTAATCTATCAAACTGGATACCTGCTCCCAATGTCTTTGTAGCTCCTACCGCAATCAAGTTGACAGTTAAGATCATACTTTCTACATTGTTTGCGCCGTCCATAACCAATTGACTCTGTATGCCCAACACCAAATCATTCATATCATAATCACCAAAAGCAGGCCAATTATCTTCCATGGCGAATGTATAGTAGGGACCATTGGGAACTTCTATCGGATAATTAGGATTAGAAGGAGGATTTGTCGAACCTTGATTACCATCACCCGTGCAATCGCCCGCAGGAATTGCAATTGAAGCGTTTTTATCAACCTGCTTACTTCCACCAGACAACGTTAGATTTTTCGAAAGTTCATTCCCTTTCCATAAGTCTCCCAACAATTCCAAATTCCCATCCAACGAAAGCGTTCCTCCCGATAAATTAATTTGCGTGAAATCCAATAAGGCATAATCTGAATCCTTACACTCTATCTTGTTCCAACTTTTAAAAGATGCCAAATTCTGCCCTGACACATCATCTGTATCCGTAATTCTGAAAATCGAGTATTTTTCCATTTCACACTCAATCTCTTTCGCATCCATATATCTTGCTTCAAGCAGAGTAGAAGCACCCAAGAACATACCAACATTGTAAAGCGAAAGTCCGGCTTCAACATTAATCTTACAATGATTCTCTATCCGTCCACCATTGCCACTATTTTCTGCTGTCATATTAATATTAGTAGCCTTAATCGTACCATAATTTATTAGCTCAACAGCATGATTTTTCGATCTATATCCCGAAAGAATTACTTCTCCATAGTTCTCAAGATCATAATCAACTAATTTGTAAGCGGGTTTAAAACTATCATCCGGCTCTCCAAACTTCGCTCCACTTTTCACAACCAGCCTAGCGCCGTTACCTTGTGATTGTCCATCAGCTTCAAGGATTTTCAAACTACCCTTCTGGTCCAAAACAATAGTAGCCCCACTGCTTCCTATAAGAGTTGAGACAGACAATGCCCCTTCTACATATAATGTCACACTTCCGACCAGAGTAAGGGCCTTTGCCTCATAACCTTCTCCGACAAGCTTATACTCCCCTTCATACAAAGTAATAGAACCTTTATCCTTAGAAGCCATATTAAAAAACTCCTGGGCAGAAATCAATCTAGCTTTTCCTGAATTATAATTATCTTCTCCACTTCTCAATAAAGATTTAGTTGTTGTACCAACGGCAGAAGCTGGCTTAAAATCGCAAGCCAGATCCTTCATTGAGGGATCTACTAATACGGTCTTCACCGATTTTCCTTTTCGGGGATCAATCTGCATAATGTAAATTGTTTCTAAAGCTTGGGGCAATGTCATCGTGCGAACATACGGCTTATTCCCGTTGGCCACACCACCATATAATGGTTTAGCATCATCGGCATAGAAAGGATTCACGTCATATACCCATACTTGGTAATCATACTGGCCATTGAACTCATCATTCACCTCTACGGTTAAAGTCATTTGACGAATAGTAGCTGTCGATTGATTGAAATCATTAGGCAAAGACGGATCCGGCTTCTCCGGAGTAGGCGGAACCGGATCCGGCTTAGGTTCGTACACATCGGTAGTACACGCCGCCAATAGAACGCAAAGCGCGATAGCGACACATTTCATTGTTGATTGAATCATTCTTCTCATATTATTAAAGTTGTATTGTTCCCTAATCCTGTAAACATTTAAGTATTACCCTATAACACCGTTTAAAAAAGAAGTTGTATATTTTAATCAACTTATTGAGTATTATCAACAGCAAAGGTAGATTTTATTATAATGCGAAGTTCTTAAACGCACAAATATTATCACATCAATTAACTATAATTAATAATGCCCCAAAGAAAACACCTTTGATAAATAGACAATATTTATTTCATGCCATGTTAAAAAAGAACAATAAAAGACTATTCACCCTACTCCAACCATTCAATCAGCTTATCAGCCAAAGTTACTGTTCCCGGCAAAGGTGGTTGGTGCCGATGTGGAGAAGGCCCCTAGCGATTTTCTCTTGGCAATAACATGCCATCTGGCAATTTGACAAAATGAAAACCAAAGTCTCGGAGAATCGATTTTTTCGGGCAAAGGTACGGATTGCTCCCAAATACGAGAAGAAAAAACAGCATTCGTCTCGTTGATAGACGAATACTGAAAAATAGCCTTTCGCTCCAGAGAAATTAATTCATCATATCTCATATTTTGAGGCAAGAAAAGGGTAAAAGCAGTGTTACGATAGGGTTATAGCACGGTAAGAATGCCCATTCATGAGTACTCATAACCCTATGCACGACCGCTCATAATGCCTAACGCGAGTATCGGCATTGGGCAATACGACCTATCGCAACAGGTTTCGCCACCTATCGTGTACAAAATCGGCCCCTTTTTCAAGAAAAAGCGTGTTTATTACCACGCCTATCTCATTATCTTGTCACTTTCGCACGAAGGGTATGTCAACATATTCGTATAATATGAAGCAAATAGTCAGAATAAGCTTCTATTTCGCAACAGACCCATCATACAAGCCAGAGGCTCCCAATAGGCCTTAAGCACTCACATAAAACACGGAATTTTCAATCCAACTGATAAATCTTCAGCTTATTGTAAAGCGTCTTCCGGTCGATGCCCAATAACTGGGCCGCACGAGTCTTATTATTGCCGCACTCTTGGAGGGCCTTACGGATAAGGTCACGTTCATGCTCCACGTTCTTAAGCTGGATGTTGGTGTGCGAAGAGAGGTTCTCCGTCAGTTCCTCCGGGAGTTCCTTGCGGGTGATGTATCGACCGGTCGCCAATAAGGTAGCGTACTTGATAACGTTCTTCATCTGCCGCAGGTTACCCGGCCAAGAATAGGATTGGAACAATTGCATGGTATCGTTGTCGAAACCGATGATATCTTTCTGGAGCTCGCTATTCGCCAGATCGAGAAAATGATTGGCGAACAAGAGCAAATCCTCTTTTCGCTCTTTCAAGTCCGGGATACGGATCGTGAACTCATTGATACGATGGTACAGGTCCTCACGGAAATCTCCTTTCTCGATCGCCTGCCGCAAGTTCTCGTTCGTCGCGGATATCAAGCGCACGTTGATAGCGATCTCCTGATTGCTCCCGATCGGCTTTACCTTGCGCTCCTGTAGGGCACGCAATAACTGAACCTGTACCTCATACGTCAGGTTCCCGATCTCATCCAAAAATATCGTACCGCCTTGAGCCGCCACAAACGCCCCAGTCTTGTTCTCGATCGCCCCCGTAAAAGAACCTTTCACGTGGCCGAAGAACTCGGAAGCCGCCAATTCCTTGGGAATAGCGCCGCAATCCACGGCGACAAACGGAGCCTTGCTACGATTACTTTGCTCGTGGATCCGACGGGCGATATACTCCTTACCGGTACCGCTAGCGCCGGTCACCAATACCGACATATCCGTCGGAGCCACCAAACGCACATGCTCATAAAGCTGGCGGGCCGCTTGGCTCTGCCCCTCGATATAAAGATCCGGGGCCGAAGAAACCGGGACTCTCGCCGGAGCCTTCTCCTCCACGTACACAAGTTCCTTGATCTTTCCCAGCAACTCATCCGGGTTCAGCGGCTTGGCAATATAATCCGCCGCCCCCAGCTTCATCGCCTGAACCGCCGTTTGTATCTCCGCATAACTGGTCATCATGATAAGGGGTAAGGAAGGATGGGTATTCTTCAGCCATTTCAATAAGTCGATCCCGTCACTATCCGGCAGGCGTAAATCCGATATAACCAAATCGAACGCTTCCTCCCCCAGCCTCCGTTTAGCATCGGAAACAGAGGACGAGGATCTTACGACAAACCCTTTCTTACCCAGCCATGTGGTAAGCATCAAGGAAAAAGTTATATCATCTTCAACGATTAGAATCGACAACATACCCACTCAGATTATTTATAGTAACCACAAAGGTAAATAAATAAAACGAATCAAGAAAACATCCACGTAGCTTTACGCCATACTCCCTCGAAAGGACCTTGTTTATGATGGGCCAGCCAC
>OHPS01000865.1_pt1 | contig 10593 bp, 16 predicted proteins | sample 1577811 | NCBI WGS metagenome assembly OHPS01 (sample SAMEA3879552, study PRJEB24766) | human gut metagenome | biome: human-associated habitat; feature: feces | place: USA | collected 1985/1987
GGCAATGGCTGCCGCCCTTAACCTGCTAAGGGCTTTGCCCCTTAACCCCAGCAAGGTGCTGCCACCCTTTGCAATTCTGCCCCAAAGGACTTCCAGCCCTCTGTACTCCCGGCAGACAAAACATAACTCCTGCCGCTGTCCCTTCAGCAAGATTTTCTGTTCCGTCTGTTTTTCAAAAATCCTCTATATCGGATTTTGTGAAAATAAAAAAGCCGACGCAATTTCAACTTTTACAAAAGTCCAAATACATCGGCTCAATCCTTTGACCTGATCGGTCATTATTCATTTTTTCTGACTGGCTCATACAGTCCATTTTTAATAATGAGCAAAACAAAAGGCACTAACTTTTTACGGTTAATGCCCTCTGGGTTAATCATTATATGAATCTAATCTGTAAGTTTAAATTTATATATCTTTTTCCATTTTCCATATACAATGTTGCAAACCCATGCTTTCCTGTAGACCCTCTTTCAAACTTTGTATTATTTAAAAGATATTTTTCAAAAGCATCTCTGTTGTAAATATGATATGCAAGTACTTCACCATTATCTTTTACAATAACGTATCCGCCATTAGCTTCATCGTGTCCGTCCCATTCTTTTGACGGCATCATTCCTAAAGCAATCGAGCATAAAAATTTCTTAAATTTGTAAGCATAAATTCCTTTTCTTGGATATCCCAAAGGATTTTGTTCTTCAATGATTCGGATTAACTTATCACTATCAGTTGCTTGATTTTGATAATACAGCAATAACAAGTGTGCTATGATTTCTTCCATGTAGGTATCAATCAGCATCAAATTTCCTGAAAAAACTTTATTCTTCATATGACTGTATTTCATAGTTCCATTTTCAGTTATCATCTGTATTCTATCGAGAATTTTTGTTTTACTATCTATTGCATTAATCTGTTCAGCCAATTCATCCGATATGCCTGAAACTTCATAAACAAAATTTGTAGCACCTGATGCGTTCAGTAATGTAGGCGCACTTCCTAATTCTGATTTAATACTAAATCCACATATCGGCTCATATCCAGTGTTGATATCATGAATTTGCATCGTTATATCTGTCTTATCCGTTGACGGGGCAGATATTTTTGTACATGCTAATTCATTCATAATTGTATCCGACCCTGGAATCTCAAAAGCACGACTTCCACCTTCTACTATTTTTTCATACAGGTATGCTGCTCTTTTTGCCATCTCCTTTTGAGTAATTGATCTTATAATTTCTGCATTCCAGTGTATCTCAATTCCTTGCTCTTCTGAAACAATCACATACTCTAAATGTTTGTTTTCATCTTCCTGTCTTATAATTTTTAAAATGGGATAATACACATCCTTGATTTTTTGTAGTTTTTCATCAGCAGCATACAATTCGCCCGTTGACAATAACTTCAGAAGCACATACAGTTCACTCCACTCACCTTTATTGCCCGACAGTTTCATGTTTCTCCTCCTCACTTTCGTCCAAAACTTCTTTTATCTTTTGAGCAATTGCCTCTATGACATTAACAGTCACACTATTTCCAAATTGCTTATACATATGTGTATCAGCAAGATCCCATTTAAAATCATCAGGAAATCCTTGCAACCGTGCCCACTCTCTTGGTGTCATTTTACGAATATCTTCTGTGTTTATATGTCCTTTTATATGCGTTGTTGGTATCATGGAATGTTCCCTGTGATCTATCAAAAGATTTCCTTCTCTTCCCATACCACCACACACTATTGTTCCGGCAATTCCATCGAGTTCCCTGATAACATATCCAAATCCATGTCCAGCAGCTTCATGTCTAGCTTTATGGGCTCTAAGAGTATTTACATACACATCTGATAAATAATATTTTGAAGGTATTGGTGCATCATCTAATATATCTCTAATGCTAACATCTTTTTTATCTCCTTCGGGAAAGAGAAATTCTTTTGGCGCAATATCATTTCTAAAACATACTAAATAAATTCTTTCTCTGTTTTGTGGAACACCAAAATCCTTACTGTTCAAAATCTGATGAAAAACCGTATATCCAATTTCTTCAAATGCTCCTTTTATTACTTTAAATGTTCTCCCTCTATCATGGATAGTAAGACCTTTAACATTTTCGCAAAAGATTACTTTTGGTTTATGGTAATCGCAAATACGTACTACATCTTGGAATAAAGTTCCTCTACAACGTCCTTTATAATCATCTTCGAACCCGCCATGTTTTCCAGCCATAGAGAATGCCTGGCATGGAAAACCTGCAAGACATATATCAAATTCTGGGATATCTTTTTCATCAATTTGTGTAATGTCTCCTGCAATTTCTGCTCCAGGATAATTAAGTTTATATGTTCTCTGTGCTGGTTCATCCCATTCCGATACAAATGTGGTTTCTATATCGTCTTTAAACGCATTATCAAATCCTCTACGGATACCTCCAATGCCTGCAAATAAATCTATAGATTTATGCATTCTATAATTCCTCCTCAAGTTCCATTCTATCTAGCTTATTTTCAAATATCGTTTCTTCAATAACTTGAATGCATATTTCAGGGTGTTTTTTTATTTCTTTTCCCCAAAATCTAATAACCGTCCAGTTCAAATACAGCAATTCTTTATTGACAATATCATCTCTCTCAATATTTTTGCTTATCTTATTAATCCAAAAATCCGCATTTTTCCCTTTTTCTAATTGAGGTTTAAGAACTTCCCAATCTTTACCGTGGAAAAACTCACTATCGCAAAAAATTGCAATCCGATATTTCGTTAAAACTATATCTGGACACCCTGGTAAAGCCTTATAATTTTTTCTATATCCATATCCTTTATCACGTAGTGCTTTACGCAAAATACGTTCTATTTCCGTATCTTTGGACTTTATGCTTTTCATATTTTTATGCCTTTGTTCAGGTGTCAAACGATCCATTTTAATTCCTTCTATCGCTAAATATTACCTTGTTCCAATTTTTCGAGCATTCGTTGTTTTCTTGTATATTCTTCAAAGTACTCGAGTAAGGCTCTTTCTACTGCAACTGTTTTAGTTTGCCCAGCCTTATCACAAAATTGGCTAAGTTGTTCATATATTTCTGAATCGATACATACGTTTAAGTATGTTCCATTTTTCTTTTGTCTTGCCATTTTATCTCCCTTCCGTCTAAGCTATAAACAGCTACATTATACTACTTAAAGCTACCGTTTTCAACCCATTAAACAGAATGTATGTTTGTTTTTAGTTGTTCAAGCCCCCACTTATTCAATCAATGCATCCAGCATGACTTGAATTACTTCTTTCAACATCAATCCATCTCTTAATCCCATACGGTAATAGAATTCATTCAGATCACTGCATTTATTTGATGTTTCAGTCATGTAATCAAATAAAATTGTTCTCTGTTTGTCTGAAAGTTTTTGAAACATCTTTTGCAATTTCATTTCCAATTTTTCGTTGAATGGATCATATTGCTGTCCGTCTTTTTCTTGATAGACCTGCTCCATTCTCTCTCCGATAAGATCATTCATAAATTCTTCCATTTTTCCTGTTAATTCCATCTTTTTAATCTCCCATCAGTCTAATTTTGATTGCTTCCAGCCACACCACAATCCAGCCTGCGAGGATAGGCAAAACATACAGTATAAAGCCCATTGCAAGCATTCTGAATGCCTCTGTGCCTGTTTCCTGTCCGAATCCATACCCCAATACAGCTGTGATACAGATGATTCCCGACAGGGTATGAAATACCGTTGCAGACAGCCATGTGATGAACATAACCACCAGCTGTATGATTGTCAGGCATATACGCACCGGCAATAACAAAATTTTTATAATAATTCTTACAACTGCCATGACTGTCCGCCCCTTTCACTGTTTTAAATATCTACGGTAATTATCCAGAACAGAATCCGTAACACCATTTTTATATACTTTACGGATATCTGCGATTTTTTCATGTTTCAGCAGTTTCAGCCAGTCCAACAGGTCTTTTCTGCTGTTTGCGAAATTACAGCATCTTCCATCTGCATATTCAATCCTGTACCTCATAAGCCCCTCCTACACGTACACCATTTCAGTCAGTATCATTTCATCTACCCGGCTTCTTACATTATTTGCCTGGCGAACCCATTCCATTTAATTTCTGACTTTCAATTCTTCTGTAATGTCTTCCTGTTTCATTATCTGCTCCATAAGTAAATCTCTACGTTGTACGCATTGCTCATTTACATCTGCAAGATGCGTCCAGAGTTTTCCACTGAGTGACAAGTAAGAATACAGTCCACTCTTGTAATCTCTCAGATAGTTTCTGCGGAGACTTCCATAAAATCCAATATCACGTGTCTCTTCTGGTACTGCAATTAACGGTAAATAAATCTCTCCAACAAGGATATAATCCAGTCCATTCTCTGTATCATGAATCAATGGTGCTAATTTTTTCATATTCGATAACCTCTCTGCTTGTTTTCTTCCTGTCCTTGTGGTACGATCAAGCCGAAGCGGTGACAGGTAATTCCTGCTCCGGTTCGAGTTCAGTTGGCTCTGGTTCTATTTGGTAGGTAGGCTCCAGAGCCTTCTTTTTTTGCTTGTTTCTCCATTTCTGTGTACTGGCAGTAGCTTTCTTTCTGTTTTCCAGAATCTTTTCATACTCCTTCATAGCCTTCGGATCACCAGCCTGTGCAGCCTTTTCAATCTCTTTTGCTTTTTTCTGCTGTTTCTGATAACTCCGTTTTCGGCTTGCCCGGTCTCTTTCCCGTCTTGCCCTCTCCTTATCCAGAATTGCTTCATACTGCCTGATTGCTTCTTCATCGCCACCTTCCGCAGCTGCTTTGATTCTGGCACGTTCTTCTTTACGCTTCTGTGAACACTTCCTAGCAGCTATCCTCTGTCTTTCTCTTTTGGCTTCTGCTTTACGCTGTTCTTCTTCCTGTCGGGCTTTTCTTTCCGCCTTCAGTTCTTCTTCCGAAAAAGGAACTGCAAACTGTCCGATAAAATTGAAGTAAATATCTATCCGCTGTGTCCGATCAAGACCCTTTCCTACCGCTTCATGAACCATAATTTTATCTACAAACTCATTTAGCATTCTTGGGGTAATTTCCTCAAAGTCCTGATATTTCTTTACAAGCCGGACAAACCGATCTCCACCATCTTCCGATTTTTGATTCTGACCGAGTTCTTGTTCCAGTTCTGCCACCTTTGCTTCCAGTTCCTGTTGTTCATCGTCATATTCTTTCATCATGCGATTAAAATGCCTGTCCGGGATTTTCCCCAGTACATTTCCTTCATACAGGTTCTTTATCAAAGTATCTAACTCCTGAATCCTGTTCTTAGCTGATTCGACCTCTTTTTGTGATTCTTGCAGGAACTTTTCACTGTAAGTTTCTTTCAGCTGTCCCACCTGTTCCAGAAATTCTTTTTGATTCGTCAGAACAAATCTGGCAACTCTGCGGATAGAATCATCAACAAGCTGATCCAGTGCCGATGACGTAATAAAATGGAATGTACACTCTTTATATTTGTTTCCATATGCCGAGCATGAAAAACTACTGTCTGAATCATAGCGTTTCCCATCTTTTCTCTTTTGTGCTTCTGGGCTTCTGTAAGACATTCTGCTGCCACAGTCTGCACAATAGACAAGCCCTGATAACCTGTGTTTGTACGTGCCATTTGCCACACGCTTTGTCACTCTTTTTCTAAACTTTTGTGCCTGATTCCAAGTATCTTCATCAATAATCGCTTCATGTGTATTTTCAAAGATAATCAATTCCTCTGGTCTGGCTTTTCTTCGTTTCTTTGTTTTGAAGTTATCACAGATTGTTTTTCCAAGAATCGTATGCCCCATATATTCCCGCTTATCAAGAATCCCGCTGACTGCGGTAGCATTCCAGATATAAGGATCATGGTAACTGTGATTCCTACTCACTTCGCCTTCCTCATGCCGTTCCAGATATGCCGAAGGAATTAAGATATGCTCTTTTGTGAGAATATCTGCTACCTGTGCCGGACCATTTCCTTCGATTGCAAGCTGATATATTTTTCTTACAACTTTTGCTGCTTCTTCATCGACCAGCAAATGGTTTTTATCTTCTGGATCATGCTTATACCCATAAGGAATTGCACCACTGCATCTCTTGCCAGATTTCATTCTGGATTGAAAAATAGCTTTGATTTTCTTGCTTGTGTCCTTTGCATACCATTCATTCATGATATTCAGAAATGGTGTAAAATCATTATCCGTTGGTGTTGCACTGTCAATACTGTTGTTGATTGCAATGAAACGGACATCTTTCTCTGGAAACAGTATTTCTGTATAATATCCGACTTTCAGATAATTTCTTCCCAGTCGGCTCATATCCTTTACACAAATGGTATCAATCAGTCCTGCTTCCACATCAGCAATCATTTTCTGAAATCCAGGACGGTTAAAGGTAACTCCGCTGAATCCATCATCTGTATAGTGCCGGATATTCGTCAGTCCCTTTGCCTGTGCATATTCTTCCAGATAATTCTTCTGATTCGTGATACTGTTTGATTCCCCTTGCAGTTCATCGTCCTTTGACAATCTCTCATAGAGAGCTGTTAGCTTGTTATTTCGCTGTGCCACGCTTTCCACCTCCTTCCTGCGAAAATGTCTGCAAATACAGACAAATAAGCGTTTCTTCGCAACTTCTGTTTATGAAGCAACGTTTGTTTCTCTGTACTTTATATATTAAACCCTTCGGGTCCGTCACAACATAGGAGCTGTGCATCTGCATCAGGTTGGGTTTCAGCCAGAATCGGGTCTTACCGGAACCGGAGCCGCCAATCACCAGTACATTTTTGTTTCTGGCAGTCTTGGGGTCCTTGGGGCGGCTGTTCATGGTCAGGCTCTCCGTTTTCGTCAGAATCACATTGTTCTGAAATACAGGATCAACGTAAGGTGCAATATCCTCACGGGTTCCCCAGCGGGCCGAACCATATTCCAAACCATATCGATATTTCTTGGCGTTCTTGCTTTTAAGATACACCGCCAGCCTCAGACCAACACCGCAGCACAGCCCTACCAACAAGTCCAATGGATGCAGGCTTGGCCAGAAACTTTGCAACGCCCCAGGCAGAACCGCAACCAGCGAAAGAAACTTTTCTGAAGCATCCGCCCCTTGTGCCATTCGCCATGCCTCTCCAAAATTGGTAGCAAACAGCCCCAGCAGGATATACGGCATATTCAGCAAAATGAGCTTTTTGATGTCCAATGTCTTTTTCATCGTTCCAGCTCCTTTCGCTTGGTGCGATCCACCACAGCATTTTTAACCATCTCTTTGAACTGGTTAAGTTTTGCCAGTACGGACGGGCGCTCTGTTTTCGTTGCCTTTTTGACCTTTTTGTTGGTGTACTCTGTAAAAGCTGCTGTCAGAGCATCTGCATCACGGCCTTTGAAAAAAATCAGGTACTTTGGCGGAGAACTGCTGCGGTCCTTTTTCACCGCATAATCCACACCATATTTCCGGGCGATTTTCTCAAACTCCTTGATAGAGGGGTCTGTGATCTCAATGTTGGATATTCCCTGATTCTGCCCGACAAGCTGCTTCACAGTCTGTTTTCCATGCGGAACAACCGGCGCATCACGGCTTCTCTGTTTTTCCAGCTTCTTTTCCTTTCGATGTGCCATGTACTTGCTTATGGCAGCCTTAAACATTCTGCCGGTAAACTTTGTTCCACTGACAACCAGCGTCAAAGTTCTGTTTTCCACTTCTTCCTGCATTTTCTCGCCTCCTTTCCACGAAGTTTGCAGGGAATCTCTTTTTTTGCTAAGGCGGAACCACCAGCCGCCGCAGAAGATAACGCTTCATACCGCCCTCCTTAGCGTAACTGGTCAGAACGGTCATAGTGCAGATTGCCCTGGCGTACCTTTGCGTGGCTCAAAATCTTAATCTGCCCCTTTTCCTGACTATCCAGTGCTTTTTCATAACCGGTATCCGACAGGAACAGGCGTGTTCGTTCGCCTTTCCAGCCAACAGGGGAATCGTTCGTCAGCACATCAAAAATAATCATGTGCCGGGTGTCCTCCGCAAAACGCTGGAGGTCCATATATCCATGACCGTGATAATTCTGCGCTCCTGCCTTTGCCCGCATTTCTTCCATCAGCTGCCCTATGGTCTTTCCCTCAGACATCATGCTTACTCCTTTCTCCCGGCACTTCCGGGCAATAAAAATAGCGACCATTTACCAGCCGCCATACAGATCGTGATTTACTTGTGAGGTGTAATGATTGCTTATCGTGGTCGGTGCATTAAACAGAACGGTCAGAAGATACTGCTTCATGTTACGAATTTCCGTGGTGTTCTTCTGTAAACAGTCCATGACAAACTCAATGTGCGAGTTATCCAGCTTCAAGAATCTGGAACGAACGATTTCATGCGGAAAATCACTTCCTGCAATACGGGTGGTCTTTCGCTTTGCACAGACCGTTTCCACGATTAGCTCCACAATCTCATCCAAATCCTCCCGATAAGTTTCATACTGCTGACACAGGTATTCATACCCGATATTCTCCTGAATCAATTCCCGATAACTCTCTATCTCTGTGAGTGACATCGCATCCCTTCCTTTCCGTTCCGGCAGACAATCTGCCGCGCAATCCCGGAAGGGAATGGAATCGGTACTTGATCCATAAATATTTTGTTTTTGAGTATTTGATTTCTCTATATTTAATTCTGCGGGCTTTTCCGTATCCGGTTTATCCATATACGGGTTTTCCGTATCTGGTGAATCCATATCCGGTTTTCTAAGCTGTGGCTGCTCGTATATGACATACTCTGTATCGCTGATGCGTCCCTGCCGGTCACGCAGCTTGTGCCGCACAATGTAACCGGCAGCCTCCAATTCCCGCAACGCAGCGCCTATGGCATCCACGCCCTCCTTACAGATCTTTGCAAGGCCACGGGTGGTGTAATTCCAGTCCTCTGGCAAAGACAGCATCATGGAAAGCAGCCCCTTGGCTTTTAACGACAGGTTTGCATTTCGTAAATGATGATTGCTCATCACGGTATAATCACGGGTCCGTTCAATGCGAAAAACGGCCATCGACCTCACTCCTTCCGAATTTTGGGTACAAAAAAACCGCAATCCTAATTTCAAAGAATTGCGGTGTTCAACGCTTTTCAAATCTTCTTGCATAGAACCAAAACAGCGGCTTTTGGGGACGCGCCTCTGTAAATGGCTCCTCCTGGGCGAAAGGAAGTGTTTGCATCACACGGTCAATATCCGTTGAATCCATGTCATGCTGAGATCTGCAATCTTCCCGGATTGCTTCTTGAATTTCCTTTACCGTACACATAGTCATTCCTTTCCTTTCGTTGTATGTTTATGAGCGACGGCGTTTTCCCGGTTTGAAATCGAGGATATGTCCCTCAATTACACGGGCGTGCCTTTTGATCTTGATCTCCCGGCGCTGCTGGCTTTGCAGGGCGGCCTGATAACCGTCCTCAGTCAAAAACAGCCGCATTTCATCTCCGGGGCTTCCGTAAGCAGTGCTGGGACGCAGAACGGAAAACTCGATCATCCAGCTGGTATTATCCCAAAACCTCTCTACGGCGAGAATGTTGTGTCCTTTCAGCTCACGGGCTGAAATATCCCTCATAGGCGGCTCCTTTCATCGTTCCTGGTCTCTCTGACGCTTTTTCTGCCATGCCTCCAGCAGCTTGATGATGGTTTCCTGCATCCGCTGGGGCGTATAGCTTTTAGGGAAATACTTCCGCAAGGTGTCAGAGGTAAATGTCACTCGGTCCAGATCACTTTTCTTTTCCTCACCCATGATGACACGCATCATATCGAGGGTCAGATGCCCCTCCTGACTGTATTTCTTGAGCCGCTGGGCTTGAGAAAGAGAAGGGGTAGCCTGTTCGCTGTCCATCGCGTCCAACAGGTCTACCTGTTCCTCCTTTTTGAGAAAGGACAGCTCATAAGCAGGATTTAAGGCAATTTTCTTTTCATCCACCATGTCCATCAATTCAGGAATCAGCTCTGTCAGACGGATAAATCTTTTAATCTGTGATTTGCTATCTGGACTGTTCTCCGCGATTTTTTCTGCCGCAGTCAACTTCGGCCCAACTTGGGCCGAAGTTAAATCGGTCCTTTCTCCCTGCCGTTTGATAGCCTCCAGCTTCATGCGATAAGCCCAGGCTTTTTCGCTGGGTAAAACATCTTCTCGCTGGATATTCGCGTCTACCATCTCGATGACAGCTTCTTCATCATTCATTTCACGGATAATGACGGGCATATCCTCCAAACCCGCCAACTCGCTGGCACGGTGCCGTCGATGGCCAGAAATAATCTCATATCCGCCCTCCGGGTCAGGACGCACAAGCCCAGGAGTGCGAACACCACGCTGTCTGACGCTATCCAGCGTTTCTAACATTTTGGGATCGTCGTCCTTGACACGGTAGGGCTGTCCAGTAAACGGCACTTCCGTCTGCATTGCCGAATACCCCTTAAAGTAATGAAGCTGCGAGAGCGGAATACGGACGACGCGCTCCTCACCAGCCTGCTGACGCTCCTGCTCGGTAGTAAACAGATCATCTACCGATGCCAGCTCTATTTTTTTCGCGCTGCTTTTCAAGTTTCAACACCTCCTTCGTCAGA
>OHPS01000871.1_pt1 | contig 10536 bp, 9 predicted proteins | sample 1577811 | NCBI WGS metagenome assembly OHPS01 (sample SAMEA3879552, study PRJEB24766) | human gut metagenome | biome: human-associated habitat; feature: feces | place: USA | collected 1985/1987
AGAACTTGCCCTTCTCGTCCTCGCCCTGTTCGAGCAGACTGCGGTTGCCGTGGACGTAGATGTGGAAGTTGCGGTCGAGCTTGATGACGCTCTCCTGAGAGTGTGGGATTAAAGTGATGTAACGACTTGATTTATCGGGTCGTTACATTTTTGTATAGGGATAATAGGTAACGAAAAGGCAACGGTTTATTTTCAGCTTCTTGCGCTCAAATACCGCATTTCAAATAACCTACTGCAAGATACGAAAAATTTTTGGAATTGGCAAATCAAACAATGCATCGAAAACATTCTAAGATTCACCTCTTTATGATTTAAGTTCAAAAGCAAGAAGAAAGGGCCTCACGTAAAGTATAGGTTCTTGCGAATTTATGCCTCTTCCAGAACCTTCAATATATATGCCACGTTAATTTTGTCAAATACCAGTTAAGTCGGTATTTTTTCGTATATTGGATAATAATTATTTGGGCTGTTTATGAAACGATTTATTTATGTTTGCGCCTTTTTTCTATGCTTGTGTTCATGTTCCGAGAGCAAATACATAGCCGAAGAACTAGAACGCACGCAGGAAATAATTAACGATTACCCAGACAGTGCGTTACACTCCTTGCAAGCTATCGTCCCCGGCAGTATTCGCAAAAAATCGACTAAAGCACATTATGGGCTGCTTTATTCGCTGGCGTTGGATAAAACAGGACAAACCATAGATACCGATTCGATGCTCCGTCCTGCAGTAAACTATTTCATGCGCAAAGGCACGAACCGACAAAAGTTCCTTTCTTGGTATTGTCTGGGGCGCATGGAATACAGCACAAATAATTATCAGAAAGCAACCGAATCATATCTTAAAGCGTTGGAGTATCGGGATATAATAGATGATCCTTACCTAATCGGAGTATGTAACTTCGTGTTAGGAGAATTGAATTTGAAGCAGAAAAATTATCAAAGGGCTTTGTTTTATTATCAAGAAGCCTACGAAAACTATCAGGCTGCAAATAAAACCAAACACCAAGTCAGCGCTAAAATTGCCATTGCCGCTGTTTACTACATGGAGAACGAAGACGACAACGCGCTCCGGGATTATCGAGAAGCATTGAATCTATCCGAACAATTCGGGTATAAGGATTTTCAGGTGTACTGCCTGCGTTGTTTAATCGGGATTCTTTCGAACAAAGGCGTAACCAACGAAACCAACGATTATGTAGGCCGTTTTCTCCAGTTGTCGGATGATTTATCGCCGAATGATTGCTGTGTTTTGGGGGAATATTATTTGCGTATCAATAAACCGGACAGCGCCGAATATTATTTGAACGCAGCGATTTCAGCCAATATTGGAGGGCCGCGCGAAAACGATGCGGCAGCTAAAATTCTCCTTGCCGAAGCCTATACGCTAAATGAGGATTACCGAGCGGCCTGCTATATGCAGAAGGAGTGTCTTGCTTTATGTGATTCGATACATTTAAGCTATATGAATAATTCTGCGGCTGAAACCGAACTGCGATATAAAGACGAACGCTTGGAATTTGAACGCTATCGCTCCAGTGTAAGACAAAATGTAATTTATATTATCGCTTTGGTTTCAGTCATAGCGATCTGCGGCATTATTTATATCTTCTACCGCAGAAATAAGATGCAGAAACAAAGAATCGAGGAATATCTGACGCTGATTGAAGAACTAAATAAGACCAAATTGCAAATACCCGATGCCGCAAAAATTAGTGAACTGCTTAATACGCGCTTTCAAGTCCTGAAAGAACTTGCAAAAACCTATTACGAGTTTGAAAATTCCCCGGCTCTTACCAAGAAAGTCAAAGGCATTTTATCCGAAAAGATTTTGGATAAAACGATAATATCGGATTTAGAGAATACCCTAAATCAACAATACGATAATGTGATTTCTAATTTCAAGTCCGAATATCCGAAAATCAAGCCATGTTTCGTGGAATTGCTATGCCTGCTCTATGCCGGATTTTCACCGCAACAGATAAGCGTTATTACCAATGAAACGCTAAAAACAATATACATGCGGAAGTTCCATTTGAAAAAGAAAATAATAGCTTCGCATATTACAACCAAAGATGTGATTCTCAATATTATTTCGTAAATATCAGATAATCAATATTTTTGCCAGCAAAACTTGTTGACAATAAAGATTTGCTGGTAATTTGCTGATTTAGAGCATATTAGAGCAAGGCCCGAAAACTGAAAAATTTTCGGGCTTTTTGATGTGTATAATAGCCTGTATTTCAGGCAGGAATTCTCCTTGTTTGAAAAATTTTAGCGGCCCTTATTTTTTGGGTTTCGGGGACATTTGCTCTAATTTTGAAATACACAAATATCTCACTCTAAATCGAATAAACTTATGAAAAAATTATCTTTTGCAATGTTCGTAATTGTAGGTTTGTTCATTATGTAAAAGTGAAATCTATAAAAGATTTGCGTACTCTCCAACAGTTCGCCGAAGAAAACAAAGTGACGATACTCGGCAGAAACGGATATATGCGTGACTGGTACACGCTTTCCTGCACCAATGAATCCGCAGGCAATGCGTTGGACATGGCTAACATATTTTATGAAACCGGGCTTTTCGAGGCTTGTCAGCCGGATTTGATGTGTGACGATGACTTATATGCCGTGGTAAACGATCCGCTTTACAGTTCGCAGTGGCATTTGAAAAACACGGCGACCGCTGGAGTAGACATTAACTTCGAAAACGCGCGGGCAGAAAGTTTAGGATCTGAAAACATTATTGTCGCTGTTGTCGATCATGGAATACAGTTAGATCACCCCGATTTGAATGTCCACACAATCAGCTACGACAGTGAAACCGGAACTCGTCCGAGCAAGGTTTATGGCACTCATGGGACTAATTGTTCTGGATTTATCAGTGCTAAAACCAATAATGGAATCGGCATCGCTTCAATAGCTCCTAACTGCAAACTGATGTCTATAAGTAATACGCTTATGGGAAATCCCGACAGTCGGCAGAAAAGGGCCGATGCAATCAATTTTGCCTGCAATAATGGCGCTGCCGTTATTTCGAATTCATGGGGTTCTTCGGTCAAATACCAAGTCATTGACGATGCTATTTCCAATGCGTTGAGAAACGGACGTTCGGGAAAGGGGTGCGTCGTTGTGTTTGCATCAGGCAATGATTATCAATCGACCGTTGGTTATCCGGCAAATTGTAATCCCGAAGTTATAGCGGTGGGTGCAATCAGCAGCAGCGGTATGCGGGCATCGTTCAGCAATTATGGTTCTGCTCTGGATGTTGTTGCACCGGGTGAGGATGTTATTACAACCACCACTAATAGCGGTTATTCATCCGCCATTAGCGGGACTTCGTTTGCTTGTCCGCTTGTCGCAGGGGTTGCCGCATTGGTTCTTTCCGTAAATCCGGATTTGACGCAAAAGCAGGTTGCGGATATTATCGAAAGTACGGCTAAAAAGTGTGGCAACTATTCCTATACGACCCAATCGGGCCACACCAACGGAACTTGGAACAACCAAATGGGCTATGGTTTGGTAGATGCTTACGCCGCTGTTATAAAGGCAAAAAACACAGGTTCTACCGTCTATTTCAACGACAAGACGGTAACAACCGATACTGTTATTTCGGGTGATGAGATTTCCGCGACGAACGTAACCGTTAAGAATAATGCCAAGCTGACGTTTACCAACGCCAAGAGCATTATTATCACACAACCTTTTACCGTCGAACTCACTTCGTCATTAGAACTTTCCTTACAGTAATTTTTACCGATAAGGCGGAGAATCGGATTCTCCGCCTTTGTTTTTTCAAATTTCCACCATGCAAACACGCCATCAGGATCGTTCCGCCTACTTTGAAGAAACAGCAACTTCCTGCCGGAACTATTATCTCCCTTACATTGAACAGCACACATCCTTGAAATTCGGCCGTAACTGCCGGGTAATGGAGGTCGGTTGCGGCTTTGGCGGCATTCTTTCCATTTTTGCGGCAAAGGGGGCCACGGTAACAGGAATAGATATTCATAAACCGTCAATCGAAACCGCAAAGACACTTTTCGCCGAAAGGGGGTTGAAAGGGACGTTTATCTGTTCGGACATTTTCGATTACAGCGACACACAACCTTACGACCTGATTATCCTGCACGATGCGTTGGAGCATATTCCCGAAAAAGAGCGGTTGATGTTGCATTTAAAATCCTTTTTGAAAGCTGACGGCCTTTTGTATCTGGGATTCCCCGCATGGCAAATGCCGTTCGGGGGACATCAGCAAATGGCGAAGAACCGGATTATCGCCAATTGTCCTTACATCCACCTGTTGCCCCGATCTCTTTTCCGTTTCGTGTTCAGGGCATGCGGCGAAAAGGAAAGTACTGTGAAATGTTTTTTTGAAATTCGGGATACGCGCATCACTATCGAGGGTTTCCATAAATTAGTAACGGCAACGGGATTACGTATAGTGAATCAGCGGCTATATTTCATAAACCCGAATTATCAAGTGAAATTCGGATTGAACCCGCGCATACTATCTCCAGTTATCGGGAAAATACCTTATGTGAGAAATTTTTTCACGACGACCTGCTACTATCTGCTGGCAAAGCAGGAGGAGGCTAATTAATCTCCAGATCGAGCGATATTTTCGCTTCGCTCGGAACAAACGGAACCAACTGCGCTACACGCCATTTCGGGGCTTCGGTGGTGTCGTTCAGCAGAAAAGTTACGGAATATATATATTGAGCATCCGCCTTTACAAAGTTTTTTTTGACGCTTTCGATTCCGTTTGTGGCCTGTCCTGCAACCAAAAGGAGCGTGTTCTTTTCGAAGTCTATATCTTCGGGCAATTTGTCGTTGGGAAATATAAAATCCGCCAGTTCCGCTTGGCTGCGAATCACGATCAGTTGATTGGCGGGCGTTTCAGCCCAGTTCCAAAGAGGATTCAGCGTATAATCGGCGCAGGACAAAGTAGTAGCGTTTCCCTGCGTATTATCATCTGGGGTATCAGTCTTTGTTTGATTCATCTCCACGGACGTACAACCCGTCACGGTAAACAGAGCCATTGCGATAAGACAAATGATCTTTTTCATAGCTTTGGTTTTTCAGTTTGACGATCAAATAGCGTTCCCGATTTTTATTTCGGCACAGCATCCTTGCGCATATCGTCTGAAATATAAGGTATTCATTTACAAAGATAAGAATTTTGGATAAGAAACAAACTATTTAAATAAAAAGCCGGACTTTATGGCTCCTGTTTGACATTATTATAGCGACTTCCACATAACGAAAACAACTGCGTCAATCAATCCTCTTCCTTTCGAAGGATTCGACATTGACATTGAAAATACGCCCTTCATATCTGATGCTCGACATCATATATCCCGTAATGTGAGGCATGCCGTGATTAAAATGAATGATGCAACCCTGTGAACATATCATATAATTTTTAATACATCTATATCCCTTACTTATGTGATCTCCGTTTTTTTCGCCGTTGTATCAGCCGTTGCTGTTCTTCATAAGCCCGCGTGTCGGCCAAATCCAATACCGTATCGACAATGCCAGAAATAGGATTGGCGGCATGGTTTTGCTCTTCGTGTTTCTGTTCCGCTTGTCGTTCTGCAACCTGCCGCACCTCTTTCGGAGCCGGATACAATTCGTTGAAGACATTCGCCGAAAACTCTTTGCCCAATACCGACCCGTTGGCAACGATACCTTTGTTATGGTCAATGAAAGTCACGCCATAGATTCTGCCGACCGGGTTGATGCGAAAGATCGCGTCGATGTTCTCCGCTTTGAGCAACTGCCGAAACTCGTCCCGTGTATTGTTCGGACTCATAGCATCTTTGACCGTTTGCCGCAGCTGGTCGAGTGTGCCTTCTTTTTTCAGTTTTATTTTCGAGTTTTCATAATACCTTTGAAGGGCTTTATAACCTACATCTTTCCCTATTTTGCTCGACTTGATGGGCGTGCCGATGCCATAGCCGTCGTCGGTCAGAGCTCCGTAAACCATTCCGGCATAACTTCGCCCATCGACGGTTCCCGTGCGTTCTTCGACCGAAACGTTGAACCGCTCCAGCAGCGTGCGAAACTCTCCGTAGGACGAGCATTTGTAATTTCGCAGGCACGACCGGACGACGGACGAGATCCGTTGCTTGACATTCCCCTCGGGATAATTCACTTTCCGCAGGCCCTCCCTGCCCGTCAGTTCCTGCCCCTTGACACTCGGCTGCAGGCCGTATTTACACTCCAGATCACGCAATATCTCCATCGAACGTCGGGCCTCGAAATCATGCGGGAGTTTGCGGCCCTGCTCATCGACGCGCAGCGACACGATATGGAGATGCTCTCTGGAAATGTCCTTGTGCTTGAAAACGATATAAGGCTGTTCGCCGTAACCCATGCGTTCCATGTACTCACAGGCGATTTTCCGGAGCTGTTCGTCTGTCAGCCTGTCCTCCGGTGAAGGGTTCAGCGAGGCATGGAAAACCGTGTTCGTAGTCCTGCGGTTGGCTTCGAGGTACGGCATGAAGCTCTCCATGCAGACGTCAATATCAAGGCGTCCGCATTTATCGTATGGTTCGAGCATCTTCTGCCAAAGCAGCACCTCGGCTTCATCCTTATCCACTTTCTCCTTATTGTAGTATAACGCTCCACCGGGCGAGGAGCCCGATCTTATATTCGCAACCATTCCTTAGCCTGTTTTACAAGGTTGAGAATCTCGATACTAAAGGCTTTCAATTCCCTCGTGCGCTGTTCCAATGCGGCGATCTGATGCGGGATCGCGACGTTGGAAAAGTGCGTATTGATAACCTTTACAATCTGGTTATAGTTGTTCCCGAGCTTTTGAAATTGGAAATAAAAGTCATTCAGACGGGCAATAAACTGCACTTTCGAAGGGTCGCGTTTAACGACAACGAACTCCTCGCCGAAGATGCGTTTTACGATAAATCGGCTGCGGTTATGCTCCAATCCCGCCTTACAAAGCATCTGCTTAAAGCGGATATTCTCTTCCGTGGTGAGTTTGAAATTATACCTGTGGACTCTGGGATCTGTCGTTGTCGGGCGTCCGATCCTCTTTTTTGTGGTTGTCATCAGTCTGGTAGTTTAAGTGGCGTGACTCGGGAACGCCACCCGGCCTCGCAGAGCGAGCACCTTTCGTATGCCGAAAAACTTTTCGGCATACAAAGGTACAGCTCGCTGTTTCTTTGCAGAAACAAAAATCCGCGCCGGAGAATTTCTATCGAAAGTTTGAAAACTCCTCCGTTACGGCTTCCGGGGACGGGTCGGTTCCCGGTGCAATATTACAACCGTCCGGGCGCAAAAAAAAGCCATCGGTGCGGACTGGAGCGGTCGTGAGCGGACATCGGAACCGAGGTATTTCAGTCGGTTGTATCTTGCAGCATGAAAGGTCGGTTTTCTTATTCCGGTCATTATCCCGATATAAACCGCATGAAACGGAAAACGGTATTTTGAATGGTTTAAAACATAAAACCGGACATACACGCTTTACGACAGTATAGCTAACAATCAATCTCAAAAACGTTGCACCATGGATTCATTGAAAGAAACAGACAAACCTGCACCCAATCCTTCTAAACATCCCCGTATCGAAGTCGACGAGGAGCTGATGCGTCAGATGATCGCCGGACAGGCCCCTTTGGATTCGAAAGTCGTCCGCAGGATTCCCGAACCGGAAGAGGAAGATACGGACACTCCTGAGGGAAACACATCGGAAACGGTATCCGGAGCATCGGCACCGACTGCTGAGAAAACAGACGTCGACACCCAAACGACTACTGGAAAGGAGTCGGCCGGATTCCGGCGTAAAAAGATCGCGCTGCCGGATTTCGAACGCACGTTCTTCGCGTCGGTGGATTGCCGTAACCGCTCGGCGATCTATGTCAGTACCCGAACCAAGCACAAAGTATCGGAAATACTCCACCTGTTAGGGAATGAGAGTACAAGGCTTACGGCCTTGGTCGACAATATGCTGCGATTTGTCATGGACATTTACAGCGGTGAGCTGAATTATCTCCACGAGAAGAAGAACAACAGACGACCGTTTTGAACAGACAATGCGAATTATAACGGACAGCTGAACGAAACGTCGGGAGCGGTTGTTATGCCTATTGGGGTATATGACGTGCGTGTCGTGGATTATGGCTATTGGAGGGGCAGTCCGCAGGGTAGCGTCCGGGCCGCAGAAAGCCGCCTATTCCGACGGTAGAATTCTAAGATAAAACCAAATAAAAGCTGCAAAAAGTTTCATGCCCGGAAATTGTCATTTTTTGTCGTAGCGTTTAGCAAAATGATTCTGGCTATGGGATGCAAGGCCGCGAAGCGCTTGTATAGCCTTGCATCCCATAGTCAGAATCGTTAATTTGCGGAGTACGGAAATGACAATACATTAATTATGAGTAGGTTCGGCTCCCAATTAGACGGACTGTTCCGACAATAAGATTTTGAGATTTTGAATGATCTCAAAATCTTATCGAATGGCAGATATGTATGCCGGATTATATCTGCAACGCTACATATGGTGTTCCACGCCTTACGACGGCAAAGCATCTGGCGGCGATTTTGGCCCTCACAGCATTCAGGACGCTGAATTTATGTTTACCTTCAGCCACTTTGCGTTCGTAAATGCCTTTAGTTGCGGATCACACCTGATGGCAATCAGTGCTCTGCGGTTCAGTTGTACTTTAATGTCTCGATTCGCCATGCTCGATGTGTGGCATCCCCCGCAAACGCTTGTGCCGGAGCTATGTTCGAACGGAGCCAGCCCGCAATAGCAGGCAAACTTGCGGTGGTCTGTGATTTTGGTGAAATTAAGCGTCGAACAGAGCATCACAATGGCCGTGATCGGCCCTACACCTTTGATGCTGGTCAGCAGCTTGTAGTTCCGGCAAATGTTGCTGTCGGCGGTTATCAGTTCCTTCATTTCCCGTTCGATGGTTTTCATATGAGTTTCTGCATACGCGATCTCCTCCTGGAGCATGGAACGTTGAATAGATACATCCGCGAATTTCTCTTTGTAGTCTAATTTTTCGAGCAACACCAGTTTCGCTACACGTTGTTTTGCCAGATGAGCCCTTAAGATCAGCCATGTGCGCAACTGACACAGTTCCTTCTCTGCCGGCAGATAAAGGGCTATCTTCCGATAGTGAGTGATCGCATACTCGGCGATACGCCGGGCATCCACTCTGTCTGTTTTGCCACGGGCAATACCCATCGAATACTTGATTACCAACGGCGAGATCAGTGAAAAATTGAAATTCAGCGTCCTGTCGGAAGCACAAACCGCCATCTCGGATATGTAGCTCCCCATATCCTCGGCGCAGAAAATCACATCGACGAGCCGAATACCATGCCGCTTCTCAACCCAGTGCAGACACGAGCAGATCCCTTTTCGGGAGTTGGCGAATTTGCGGTGAGCCATCTCGTTTGCATCCTCGAAGGCGACCAAAGACGCATCGAAAGTCTCTTTCGACACATCCAGACCCACATAATACAAATAGTGCATAACTTGTTAGTTTTGTGAGAGTCGTATGCTATCACATGTACCAGGTCTTCAAACCTACAATTCTAAACAGCCATTCTCTCAGGTTAATGGAATCGCAGTCCAAATCTACCGCCAAGCCTCAAAGCTTACGACAAGCCCCGGTTCACTGCGACTCCATATCGAAATTACCTGTGATTACATCACGCTGCAAATCTACATGCGACCAGCAAAATGCCGGAGATGGAAATACGCAAGGCTCGCCCTTTGGGCGATTCGCATGGCCTTGCGTATTTTCATCTCCGGCGTTTAATTCCCTGCCGGTGGGAAAACTTACATCGAAAATTACCCTGCCATTGACGAAGCAAGATCGGAAATCGAACTAGCTGTAAGATCGTAGGCCATTACTGTGCGACCTTGAAGACGCTGCTGAGTTTCTCGCTTAATGCCGCCATATCCTGTCCGATCTTGTCATTGGTGATTTTGGCATAGATTTGGGTCGTGGTGATCCGTTTATGTCCCAGCATCTTGCAGACCGTTTCCAGAGGTACACCCTGTGTGAGCGTAACCGTCGTAGCGAAGGTATGACGCGCCATGTGGATCGTCGGATTGAACGACAATCCGGCATGTTTGGCAACATGCCGTAACGACATGTTCAGTGTTTTATAAGTGCCTTTAAGCGGAAAAACCTTCTCGCTTGTGCGATATGTATCCTTATAACGCTTGTAGAGCATTTCAGCGGCGGGAAGGAGCTTAACACGGAACTGCGTACCTGTCTTTTGCCGTTTGTCGATAATCCACCGCTCTCCGTTATCGTCCGTATGGATGTCCGCGTGGGTGAGTTTTACTACGTCTGCATGGCTCAGGCCCGTAAAGGCGCAGAAAACGAAGACATCCCGGTTGATGCCTGTTCGGTAGTTGGGAAGTTCGACGTCCATGACGGCCTGCAATTCCGAAGCGGATAGATAACGTCGTTCAGCGTATTCCGCTTTGACATAGAACCCGGCGAAAGGATCGACGGCAATCCAGCCGTTCTTATAGGCCGTATAGGTCAT
>OHPS01000888.1_pt1 | contig 10305 bp, 9 predicted proteins | sample 1577811 | NCBI WGS metagenome assembly OHPS01 (sample SAMEA3879552, study PRJEB24766) | human gut metagenome | biome: human-associated habitat; feature: feces | place: USA | collected 1985/1987
TTTTGCAGATAAAATTAGCAACTCAGGAAAAAATGATTTGCTTGGAGAAATCGAAACGATAAGCTGAGATAATGGTTTCTCTTCTTTAGTGAGCCTATGAAATGACGAAATGTGGCTCGCCACATCAAACAGCCGATAAAATGACAAAACAACTCGGCCATGCAGCCAAAACACTCCGGCTATCCGACAAAACAGCCCGGCTTTTTTTCGTCAAATCAGGTCGGCTTTAACAAAAAGGTTGCCTCACATTATTGCGTGAGGCAACCTTTTCGTTATTCAATATGGTCGTTGATCCAATACCGAAGCTCCGTTTCGTCCTTTGTGCCATCCGCGATACCAATGAACATATCGGCCAGCTCATTCTGCTCCAATTGGAACTGATATCCATTCCATTTGAGTAGCAGTTGCGTGACCATGGCGCCAATTCGCTTATTGCCATCGATAAATGCGTGATTGGACGCTAACCCAAACCCAATACGAGCGATTTTCTCTATGTCAGTTGGAAAAAGATCTTCTCCTCCAAATGATTGAAGGGGTGCGGCAATAGCCGCTTCTCATCCAGCACGATCACGCAGACCATCAATGCCACCAGAAACTTGAATGATACGGCTATGAATCGCTACGACATCTTCTGCTGTAACCCAAATCATTCTGCCATCCTCTTATAGTCAGAAGCGAACTCGCTCAATAGTTGATCGGTGTCCGCCAGCATTTTTTCGCGGCTCACAGCTGTTACAGGCTCCTGAATCGTGACAGCAAAAGGCATGCCTTTTGCTCGAACAAAGGCATTGGCAAAAATATTAAAGGCAGTAGAAGTTGACATGCCCAGTGCATCACAGATGGCTGCCATTTGCGCTTTCACTTCAGAATCAATGCGAAAAGTCATGTTGGAATCCATGTTCAAGCCTCCTTTGCACTACAATAATACTACATAATATGTGCATTGTCAATCCGGTCGTTTCTTGATGATGGTCGGATGCGGCTGATCCAAAGGGAATTGATTATTCGACATAGTTCGATTATATCACAGAACGGCGACAACAGTGTGGCGCGGTTTTCCTTTTTTGCTCATTATGATCGATTTGTTGCATTTTCGACCGATAATCCGTAAGACTTACCAGAATGGAGGTATGTCTATGTATCCGCGCACGATTATTGACTCACTACCGGCAGTTCCTAACAGAGATCAACTCACGCATAAAGATCTACACGCACATTTCAGCACTGGTCAATCGATTCTTCTTTCTGGTTCTGGGAGAGATAAGAAGTACGGGTACCGCAATGGTATCCAGACGGATCTTGGAGACATCAGGAACGATGTCTGGCGCGATTTGGTGCGTGAGCTCATTGTCCGGAGCCACGAAGAAGACTTGTTCGATAAACTCCTGGAGTGGGAGAAGGAGCACACCTATTGGTTAAAGACGAAAGCAGAACTGGAGCATTACACGCTTGAGCTCTACGCTGCAAGGATCTTTGACAACCCGAAATGGGTTGACTATGAAGCTTTTGCCAAGCACTATGGCTACCAGCCGCAGTCCTATGAGGGGTAAACAACTCAATGCATCGGATATACATGAAAACGGCAATGCCACATTGTGGCACTGCCGTTTTCTTATTGCCTTTTTTCAGTTCACGGTCTATTGACTACGCCAACAAAGAGTGGAAGTCCATTTCCTCTTCAGGTGGCGCCGCAGCACCAGCCATCATCATGACGGTATATGCCGCTGCGGTAACCCCCTCTTCATCGATGGCAACGCGGGCTGCATGGTCGGCTTTGGAAAGGAATATCTCTGCAACTTTCGAAGTCATGGGACTGAAATCGGCCACCGTGGCATCGAATACACCGGTAATACCCAGCGCATTCAGGCCATCACGCAGGTCAAGATCAGAGACAACATCAAATTTGGGAACGGACATATTCACGATCAGGTGCTTGCTGTTCTCCCAGTTTCCATTGCTGTTTAGGAACTCCATCGTTTGCTCATCGGCAAGCAGATCATCCATAGCCACGCCATCATCAGGCAGGAGGAACCACATTTTGCCGCTGCCCTCCAGGCTCAGAGCAACAGCGCCGAACTGATCTGCCCAGTAATAGGTGTTGCTGCCGCCCTTGTGCATGAAGTCGCACTCCACGGTCTCTCCATCAGCACTGAACAGATGGAACAGGCCCTTTTCCGTTCCGGCCTCATTGAACTCACTGTGCCACTTGGCTCGGTAGTAGATGGTAGAGGCCAAAGCCATAACGGTCTCGGGGTCCATCGACAGACCATCGGCCTGCGCTTCCAGCAGTCCTCCGGTCTGCTCATTGATCCAGTCCCGCAAGGCCTGATTAAATTCCTCGCTGCCCATCTCACCACGGAAGGAGGACGCATAGTAATTCTTTGCCAGACTGTCCATTGTGGACTGGTTGAAATTTACGGACTCATTCAGCCACAGGGAGTTTGCCAGAATGCTTGTCACGGCGCCGTCATTGCTGTAATTGGCGTTCCAAACACTGGCTGCCTGGGAGCGCAGAGCCTCAATGCTTTCACTTCCTAGAAGGTCAAGGATCTGCTGGCGGCTTTCACTGTCCGTCACCTCTGCCAGCATGGCGAGGGCCATGTAAACACTCAGAGGAGAGTATACCTTGTTCTCCCCGTTGGAATTGCTGAGAAACTCTCGGATTGAACTGGCGAAGAACGGTTCCAGACCGTCTGCATAGCCTTCCGGCTGACTGCGTTGGGCCTTTCTGTCCGACTGCCAGGCGTCATAGACCACATCAAAGCCATCGCTGTCAAACTCACCGGTCTTTTCATCAAAATACTCCATCTCGTTTGGGTAGGGAGCCATCTCCGGATAGCTAGCCAGTGCCAGAGCATAGGCCGATGCGGAGTTGTTTGGTTTCTTTTCGTCCATATTGGTATCTCCTGCGCAGCCTACCATAGAAATCAGGCAAGCCGCTGCGAGGCATAGCGCTACAATTCGTTTCATACTGCGTACCCTCCTTAGTCTACGATGGTGTCTGTGCAGATTACCTGCGTTATGATTTCCATAGCAGTCTCGCCGTAGCGTGACCACCAGCTATTTACACCCTGGGTCGTTGCCACAAAGTTGCCTTTGCTGGCAGGGTAACTGATAAAGTTCCAGATAGCACCGCCATCGTAGGTGCCCATGGAACCATTTCCAAATTCCTTCATTGACAATCCGGTGCCACAGACGCCGAATGTAGGCCAATATTGGAAATCGATCCATCCATCTTCACCAGCGGGTCGGAAACTGACGCCATAGCTCATGCCATCGGCACTGTATTCCTCAACCTTGTATTCCCAACCAGAAAGAAGCGGCACACTGACGCCAAATCCGCCGTGTTCGTAGGAAACATTACTTGTGTCAGCGGCGTCCACGAGATCAAAGCCTGCATAATAGGTTTTGGTGTCATAATCACCGGTACCCCGGAAATCCATAACCGATTTGCTGATCCGGTAGGAACCTGCGGGAAGCTCTCCGTACAGGCGGCTCCAATTCACTTCCCATTCTGTTTCCGCATTGTTAGGGATCATCCATGCTTCTGACGTCCAGGCAAGCTCATACTCCATAGGAAGCAGCTCGACCGCAACCCACTCGCCATCCTGCAGCATTTCGAGTCCGTAGTAACTGCCGGTCTGCAGCTCACCGGTTGGTTCTCCATCTTGCTGCGTACAAACAATGGTCAATCCAGACGGGGTAATATTCTTTGCAGTAAGCTTCACTCCCCAGGGATCCTGATAGGCGCTTATCGACGGAGTACGACTGATACCAACAAGACCGGATATTGCCGGAGTGCGTTCGCTCTGTTTTCCATTGATCCAAACCTTGTCGGTGGCCTTGATCACATCGCCCATCTGCACTTCAAGGAATAGATGCCACTGAGCCATATCCTCTGTTCCTGCCTCAGGGACCTTACGGTCAATCGTAATGTCCCACCCATCCAATGCACCGTTCTCAATACGGTGACGACGCACATCTGTAATCTCATGCCGAATTGATCCGCTGCCTTCCTGCAGTACGATCAGAACAAGATTCTGCCGTTCAAAATAGGCGTTATCGTATTTGTCGCAGGCATCCAAAAAGCCGATTGTGCTGTCGGAGTAGACTGTCTCTCTTCGTTCCAGACTATAAATGTCCTTGTATGCCTCGTAATAGGCTTCCAATTCCGCTCTGGAACTGATCACGGTGTGGTAAGGATAGCCATCTTCAGGTCCGCCATTGGTCCGGATGTACTGCGCCTCAAAAGCGTATGCTCCCGGTTCAGGCGTCACGGAATCTGGATCAGCCTCATTTCCTACAATGGTCCATCCGAGTTCCGTAAGCTCTTCTATGACCTGTTCCGGAATATCGGCCTGCGTACCGTCTTCCAATTTCACACACCAATACGCACCGGTCCTGCCTGGATAGGTTTCCGCAATCCCATCGTGGAAGATCAAAATCTTATCGCCGGTCCCCAAGCCAGAGAACAGACCTTCCTTATCCTTTCGGTTGCTCATGATAATGGGTGAGTTTCCATCGATGAACATATACGATCCGTTGTCCGCTACTAAGCAGCGTCCGACAGAGAAACTCATGGAGTGATTTATCATATAACAAAGGCCACCCGCACAAAGTAGCAGTATGACTCCTATCACACAGAGGGGAATAACCAATTTCTTTTTCTGTTTCATATCAGCAGCCTCCTTTTCATATCAGACATGAATTCCTTATTGATATAGACGCAAAAATAGGGAAAATGTTCCCTTGTGATGCGATTTAGAGAGTTGCCGGAACAAGTGAGTAGCATAATCGAAGTCAAAGGCAACCTCACGATTGTCACTTTGCTTCATCACTCATTATACGACCATCGACAAAACCCTACAACCCACCTAAGTTCCTGTGCATACCAAAACGGCAATACCTGCTTGGTATTGCCGTTTTGGTATTAACTCTTCAGCTGTCTATCCTTTGCAAAGGCCATCAGCGCCTCATGCTCGTTGGGGATCTGCTCATCCAAGACTGCATCCAGGCATTCCTGCAGCACACGGCCAATGGTCGGTCCCTGAAAGCCCAATGTCATCATATCATGTCCATTAACTGCCAAGTCCTTGAGTGTGAAGCAGCTCTCTTCCTGCAGGATCTCATTGATCATTTGCGATACTTCCTCAAAGATTGCGATCCGGTGTCTGCAGATGGCCGATTGACCAAGCGTATCTGCCTTGTGCAGCTCGATCAGTTGCCGGGTAGCATCCTCACCGTGCTTGCTCAAAAGCCGTTTGATTGGCTTCCTGTCGGCCGTGATGGGCATGTCATGATAGCGAACGAGTCTTACAATTTGTTCTTTGCTGGCGTTATCGAAGCGAAGTCTACTGAGAATACTCTCCGCCATTGAAGTACTCTGATCCGAATGCCCGAAGAAGTGGCCAATGCCATCCTCGGCGAGCGAGAAACAGGAAGGCTTCCCAATGTCATGCAGCAGGGCTGCCCAACGAAGCACCGGTTCAGGGGTGATACTTTCAATGACCGCGATGGTATGGTCCCAGACATCCTTGTCATGATGTGGATTATGCTCCGGGATCGGGACGGCCAGCACATCGGCGAAGTCCCGCAGAACACCTGCCGCGCCCTGAGCGCAGAGCATTTTGGTAAGCTCAACCAGAATGCGCTCCGCAGCGATACCTTTGAGCAAGTGCTTGTTCCTGTGGATGGCCGCTGCCGTGGCAGCTTCGATCGTCATGCCATACACGGAGGCGAAGCGAAGGGCTCTGAGCATTCTCAGGCCATCTTCCTGGAATCTCCGATCTGGATCTCCCACGCAGCGGACAAGGTCGCCGGCAATGTCCGCCTTGCCTCCTACGAAGTCAACAACACCTGTCCTGGGGTTGTAGGCCAGAGCGTTCATGGTGAAGTCCCGGCGCTCAAGATCGTCCTTCAGGCTGCGGGTAAAGCTGACTGAGTCCGGATGCCGATGGTCGGAGTAGTCCCCGTCAACGCGATAGGTCGTGATTTCTAGAGGCTCTTGGTCGATCACAACAGTTACAGTCCCATGCTTCAAGCCAGTCTCAATCAGGTGGTAGCCTGTAAAGATCTCCTCCACCTGCTCTGGGAGCGCGTTGGTGGTGATGTCCCAATCCTTCGCAGGACTGTTGTCACGCACATAATCACGCACTGCGCCACCAACAAGGTACGCCTCATAGCCGGCCGCTTCAAGCATCTCAAATGCTGTATTCACTTGTGGTGGCAATTTCATCATAAGATCACATCTCCAGTGCGGCGAGGAACAGCGCATTGAGTTCCTCCCAGTCCTTCGTGATTTCTCTCGGATACTGCTCCACCAGAGCACGCACCTCTGCAATGCTCCGATCCATGTAAGCGTTGAGGATATCGATTCTCGGGATCATCTTCACCTCAGGGGAGTTCATCTTCAGATCAAGCAGCTTCGCAACGGTTTTCTCCAGGTAGTCCGGAAGCTGGCTCGCCGCCAGTTCAGAAAAGAGCATTGGGGGCGGAGTACCTTTTTCAAGGATCCACCGGCAAGCAAGGATTGGCCGCAGTACATAGAAGTACTTCTTGGCCTTCACCATGTCGCCGCGCAGGTATTCTCGATAGTTTCCTTCCGCCATCTGCAGATAGTGCCAAAGGCCACTCTTGGACGAGAAGTAGCGCCGCATGACGGGCTTAAACGCCTCAGTGAAGTCAGTGGTCTGATACACGATGGGAGAGGAAAACCACTCAAATACGGTGGGGTTGGATTTATGGAGCAACTTCAGTGTCTTGTCCACATCCCAACCGTTGATGTCCAGAACACCATTGATGGGCAGCTCGATCACATCACGGACCCGGTTGAGCCTGAGATAGCTCTCTCTGGGGCGCACATAAATGAAGCGCACATCATAGTCGCTGTCCGGAGAAGCAAAGCCCCAAGCACGGCTACCGGACTCCACGGCCAAAAGGATGCGGCAGTTCTCCCGCTGCTCGATTTCATGAAGCTTTTCTTTGATCAATGCTTCCACGGTCAACACCGCCTTTCATCATTGTATTTCAGTCTGCTGCCTTAAAGTTATAGACAGGACGGATCCGCTCAATAATCTCCGCAGTAGGGCCGATTTGAGCGACGATCTCTTCCATGCTCTTATAGGCCATGGGAGACTCGTCCAGCGTGTCGGGCACAACACAGGTGGTGTAGATACCCTCCATTTCCTTCTGGAACTCCTCCATGGACAGAGCATTGAAGGCCGCCTTGCGGCTCATCAGCCGGCCGGCGCCATGAGGTGCGGAGCAATTCCAATCCTCGTTGCCCTTGCCGCTGCAGATCAGGCTACCGTCACGCATGTTGATGGGGATCAGCAGCTTCTCGCCGGCCTTGGCGGAGACAGAGCCCTTACGCAGGATCATGGCGTCCGTATCAATATAGTTGTGGATGGTGGTGAAGGTCTCCACCGCCGTGAAGCCCATGCCAGTCATGATAACATCCACCATGGCCTTGCGGTTGAGCATGGCGAACTGCTGTGTCAGCTTCATATCGTGGATATAGTCCTCGAACAGCTTACCCTCCACATAGGCCAGATCTTTTGGGATATTCAGCTCGTGCTCCTTCTTGAGCGCCTTGATGGTCTTCTGGATCTCCTGGAACCGGCCCTCGGCCTTCAGCTGGTCAATGGCTGCTCGAACTTGATACTGGGCGCCGCCCCAAAGGGCACGCCGACCCTCATTCTGGTAGTGCTCAGCCACCTCGGTGCCCAGATGACGGCTGCCAGAGTGGACCACCAGGAACAACCGGCCATCCTCCGCGCGATCCACCTCAATGAAGTGGTTGCCGCCACCCAAAGAGCCGATGCTGCGCATGGCCCGGTTGAGATTGACTTGATCTGTGCAGCGGAGGTGAGTCAGATCGATCTCAGCGTTCAGTGCATGAGGAACGTCTCGAACCTCACGGCCATAGGGGATCTCCCTGCGGATTAGGGCGTCCAGCTTCTCAAAGTCGACCTCCCGCTCACGAAGCTCAACAGTCTCCATACCGCAGCCGATATCGACGCCAACCATACCGGGCACGATCTTGTCCTGGATGGTCATGGTGGTACCGATGGTACAGCCCTTGCCAGCGTGGACATCGGGCATGATCCGGATCTTGCAGCCGGCAAACTCGGCCTGATCGCAAACGGTCTGGATCTGCTTGCGGGCTGCCTCCTCCAACTCGGGGGTGTAACAGACCGCAGTATTATATAAACCTTGAATCGTAATCATAACGATCTCCCTTTCCTTCATACTCTTTATTTTACGGTTCATCTCTGCCAACAGCAACACTTTTGTTGGGAAAGAAAAAGCAGGAGGCGATAACATACCTGCTATCACCTCCTGCGTCAGCTCTATTATGCCACGATCGCCGCGTAACGCTCGGAACCCAGAACATCCATCATGAAGGCATAGGGGGAAAGAATGCCGGCTTTCAGCATGGAGAAGATTCGGAGATTACAGCCGGATACCAGCGCAACGCCCTGGTCGTTGATCTTGACGGGCTGCTGCTGATTACGGCTTGCCACATTCCAGAACATCACCTCGGGCAGCTGGTAGCCATGTTCCTCGAAGAGCCGCTGCGTATACTCGAAGTTGGTCAAGGAGCAATCTTCAGTACAGTAGTCGAACTCCATATCGGAGATAATGAAGATCTTGGCAGGCATATCCTTCTGGGGCACACGGTTCTTCACGGCAGTCTTGAGGATCAACTCAAACACACGCTGGATATTGGTGTTGGCGACCTCGTTGAACTGGTGACAGTACCGCACCTTTTCGTAGATATCCTTGCCCTTAATCTCCACCAGCTTGGGATTCTCAGAGAATGTGATGAAGTGGTTTTGGAATGCGCCGGTGTTGCGCTCGGCATAGTAGATACCAAGAGACAGCGCCACAGTGGCGGGGATGGGATCAGCACCACCGTACATGGAGCCGGAGCCATCAATGACGACCAGAGCGTTCTCACCGCCAGTGAAATCCTCCTGTGTCTTCCATGTTGCGTCAATGGCCTTGCGCTCCTGATCGGAGATATCGCCGCGACCGAAGAAGGGCTTGATCATCTCATAGGGCATCAGGGTGCCAGTGTGGAGCTGCTCCGTACCCTCGGCGACACGGCTCATGAATTCATCATAGCGGTCTCCATCATTTCGCATGAAGGCCTTACGATACTTGAACATGGCCTTGGAGGGCTGCTTGGAGTAAACGAAGGTGTAGTCTTTTTCGCGCAGGTTGTTCTCGATGATGCTGATCTTGGTGCGCAGGGCGCTCAGCGTTTTGCGGTACTGGGCGTCGTTCATTCCCAGTGATCGGGCAATTTGTTTTGCCTGCCGGATCGCATCCTCGTTGGAGGCATTGACGGAAGGAAGCCACTTGGCCAGCAGCGACACGGACTCGCCAGCCTCCAGAGCGGCACAGTCGGCTGCCAGCTGCTTTTTGATCAGATGCAGCACCTTGCCTTCGCATGTGGTGCCCATCAGGACCAGCAGGTCATCGTAGCGTCCATACTCTGCAATGTACTGGATGTTCTTCTCCAGGGATCGCGGCTCGTTGTTGGCCAGCCACTTCAGAATGGTACGGAAGACACGGCGCTCGCCGATACCGCCACGAATATCTCTCACAAAGAACAGGGTCTTCATGGCCAGATCAGCGTCTTCGGCATAGGCGCGGAGGAAGCGATTCGTGATCTCCTCGTCACGCTCTCTGCGCAGGGCGCCGATCGTAGCGAACAGATCCAGACATTCAGACTGGGTGGAACGATATGTAACTGCGCCATTTTCCGTATGGGTCATATTTGCTTCTTTCTTTAGAAACTTCAGCATGGAAATCACTCCTCCGTGATGAATTGGTTATACAAGGCACCATCAGGGATTTGAACCCGAAAGTACGATTTCTAGTCGTAGTTGTTACCAAGAATTGCTGTTGGTGCCTTTCACAAGATGCCTGACATATCGCAAGTCCTAAGCCGCCAGTTGACCGGCGCCCTGACCTCTGCATCGGATCGGATTCAAGACCGTTGGGTGTTGCTGTGGGCATCTTTATTGATAAAACAAGGCACCATGTGAAGTGGGAATCGAACCCACGAACGACGGGTATGAACCGCCTGCTATAACCATCTTAGCTATTCAATCTTTGCTGTTGGTGCCTTTTTGTCTAAGGAGTGAATACATCATCCGGGTGGGGCTCGAACCCACGACACAGAGATTGGGGTCTCCCGTTCTACCATCTGAACTACCGGAGATGTATTCGACAAGACGCTGTCCTTTATCATCATAAAGGGGGTCTCACCCTTTGTCGGCCTGCCCCGAAAGC
>OHPS01000889.1_pt1 | contig 10299 bp, 9 predicted proteins | sample 1577811 | NCBI WGS metagenome assembly OHPS01 (sample SAMEA3879552, study PRJEB24766) | human gut metagenome | biome: human-associated habitat; feature: feces | place: USA | collected 1985/1987
CGAAATCAGACAGGCACGCCGTGACATATCCGAGATACACCGCAACATCACGGTACTCGCCTCATTGGGCGAGAGCGTCATCGCTTGGGAGGATGAGGACTACCATGCCTACCAAACGAGACGGCTGAGGGTGGACAGCCTGCTGCAAATGCTGCAAACGAACCATAGCTACATATTCGGTCTGTCGCAGATAGATACCCTGCAACAGTTGTTGGCGGACAAGGAGACACACCTGCACCAAATCATGCAGGTGTTCCACCGGCAGGACAAAGCCGACAGCCTGCTGGTGAACCATCTGCCAGAAGCTGCAAGGCAAGCGACACAGACCCGTACCGTCGTGCAGAAGAAGAAAGGCATAGCCGGATGGTTCGGCGGCAAGGAAACGGTGCAAGTGCCCGCCTCGTCCGACAAGCTCCGCTCGCTGAACGAACAGCTTATCGCCCTGCAAGCGGAGCGGATACGCAACATGGAGAATTACACCGACAGCCTGCGCATCCGCAACAGGGAACTGAACCGCAAACTGTTCGCCCTGCTCGGTAACATCAGCGACCATGCACAAGCCGCCTTCCGGGACAGGGAAGAGCAGATAGCCCAAGCGCACCAACGCTCCACCTCCATCATCACCGGGCTGATCATCGCCGCCATCCTCCTGCTGGTGTTCTCGTACCTGATTATCCAGAAACATCTGAAACGGGATTCGCTGCTCAGGAAAAAGATGGAGGGTGTCATTGACCGGAATAATGAACTGCTGGAAACGCGTAAAAACGTCATACTTACTATCTCGCATGACATACGCGGCCCCCTGAACATCATTTACGGATATGTCGAACTGGCAAAAGATACCCGGGACAGGAAACGCAGGAATCACCATTTGGAAAATATCGAAACGGAGTGCAAACATATCCTGCACCTGCTGAACAATCTGCTGGACGTGTACCGCCTGAACGAGTCCAAGGAAACCTGCAACAATGTACCGTTCAACCTTAATGATCTGTTGGAACGTATTGTGACCGGATTTTCACATATTGCCAATAATAAGGGAATCATATTCCACCATGATTCCCAAAATACGGATGTCGTACTGTGCGGTGACATGGATCGTATCTCTCAAATTATAGACAATCTACTGACGAATGCTGTGAAGTTTACAAACGCCGGTATGATACAGTTCAATGTCCGATATGAAAATGGAATGCTTTATATAGAAATAAAGGATACGGGAATCGGTATGGATCAAGACACCGTTTCGCGTATCTTCCGTCCGTTTGAACGCCTGTCGTCTGAGGCGAATGCCGAAGGTTTCGGGTTGGGCTTGCCCATCACAAAAGGATTGGTCAAACTTTTAGGAGGCAGCATTGATGTGGAAAGTAAAATCGGGCATGGCAGCACATTTCGTGTATCCCTGCCGTTAGCGGTTTCCAATGAGAAAATCAATAGTGAAGCGTCGGCAGTTCCGCAAGACCGTCTGCCATTGCCACAGCGCGTACTTGTTATAGACAATGACACATTACAACTGGAAATAGCCAAGGAAATGCTTGAACGCAACGGAGTATCGTGTACCACCTGTTCCAATGCCAAAGAACTGGTCAATGAGATGCGCAGGCAGGATTACGACTTGCTGCTAAGCGACATACAGATGCCGGAAACCAACGGTTTTGAAATTCTGGCATTGCTTCGCAAATCCAGCATCGGAAATTCACACACAATTCCGATAGTAGCCATGACTGCACGAGGAGAAGGAGAAAAAGAGGCATTCATAAAGGGCGGATTCACGGACTCCATCCACAAGCCGTTTTCCATGAGAGAACTGTTGGATATGGTCTCTTCTGTGGTGTCACGCGATGTGGAAGAGTCACATACACCGGATTTTGCCACGTTCACGGCAGATGTGCTTGATAAAAGAGAACTGCTAAGAACTTTCATTATCCAGTCCGAACAAAATATGGCAGACTTGCAATCGGCAATAAAGACAGGGGACATTGAAAAGCTCCATGACATAGCCCACGAGATAAAGCCCTCGTTGGAGTTGTTACGGGCCGATGCTCCACTGGTAAAACTCCGCACCACGTTAAACGATTCTGCATGCGATATGAATACCGTCAATGAACAGGTGAAGCTGCTGATAGGACACATCTCCGGACTTATAACAGAAGCTGAAAAGGAAATAAAGAAAATGAGCGATGAAACAGAAGGTACTGATAGTTGAAGACAATATAAGTTTGTCACAACGCCAGAAAGACTGGCTTGAACAGGCGGGGTACGATGTAATGACCGCCATGCATGAACCGGCCGCACGTGCATTGATACGCAAGCATCGGTTCGACTTCATATTGTCCGATGTGCGCTTGCCTGAAGGTGACGGAATATCGCTTTTAGAGTGGCTCACAAAAGAGAAGAAAGACATTCCATTCATAGTGACAACGGAATACGGGTCTATACCGGATGCGGTACGCGCCATCAAGTTGGGGGCAAAAGACTATCTGCCCAAGCCGGTACACCGGGAACACCTGCTTGAACTGGCGGAAGAGATATTCCGTCCGCTCGCGACTGTCCGCACGAAACCGAAAGACCTGTTCAGACGTACCTGCCCTAAAATACTTGAGGTGGAGAGATACGCGAGGATAGTAGCCCCGTCGGATATGTCGGTGCTGATACTCGGTGCCAACGGTACCGGCAAGGAGTCCGTGGCACAGGGCATTCACGCGAACAGCGGACGTGACGGCAAGTTTGTAGCGGTCAATTGCGGAGCGTTGCCACGCGAACTTGCGGCATCCCTCCTGTTCGGACACGAGAAAGGCGCCTTCACCGGTGCGGATACGGCAAAGAACGGATATTTCGACATGGCAAAAGGCGGTACGCTCTTCCTGGATGAAATCGGCACGATGCCTATTGACATACAGTCCATGCTCCTTAGAGTGTTGCAGGAGAATACCTATACCCCTATCGGCAGCGACAGGGAGCGGATGGCAGACGTGCGGATTGTGGCGGCAACGAATGAAAATCTGGAACGGGCCATCAAGGAAGGACGATTCCGGGAAGACCTGTACCACCGTCTGGCAGAGATGGAAATCAGGATGCCATCTTTGGCCGAGTGTGCTGATGACATTTTGCCTTTGGCGGAATTTTTCCGTGAACGGTTTTCCAAAGAACTTAAGAAAGAGACAAAAGGCTTTTCAAAAGATGCCATATACCGACTTCGTTCTTATCGTTGGCCGGGCAATGTCAGGGAATTGCAGAACCGGATCAAACGGGCGGTGTTGCTTACGGAAACCCCTGTATTGGAGTTGCCGGACTTGAACGCAGACAGTCAGACTGATATTCGGATTACGGAGAAAACTCCGGACATATTGCCTTTGAAAGACGAAAACAGCGAGAGGGAAGCCATTGCAAATGCCCTTCAAGCGTGCAACGGGCATCGTGAACAGACCGCACGATTGTTGAATGTAAACTCTTCAACACTGTACCGGAAGATGAAGAAATACGGGATAAGATAATCCCCGATATTCTATCTATTTCCGGCAACAGTGTTGACACAGAATATATTGAAATGATTTTTCAATCCGACTGAAATTTTGTAAATTTGCAAAAGATTTGGCAGGGTATAGCCTTGCCGGTCTGAAACATAGAAGAAAACCGGTGGAGGGAAAACCCCTCTGCTGATTATATAACATAAGAGCGCAAGCTTCTCGGACAGAAATCTGGTAAATTGACGTTAAAGGAGAATGATTGCGTAATGCTTATGCTATGCTCTGTCATAGCGTGGTGTTGCGTGTTCTCCTTTAGGCTTTACCAGAGCCTCTGTCTGAGTGCGTGGCTACCACGCTTCTTTTTTTAGACGGACAGGTATGGCAAGAATACAAATCATAACGGCAGTGACATTGGACGGTTATCTTCCCGACCCGAATGAAGAGTTGTTGCAATGGGTGAAGACGGACAGCCAAGGTTTCCCGTTCTGGCACGAGAGGAGTACCTTCACGCTGTTTCCCGGCTATCCCATGCTGGACTTGATTTGTGAAAAGGACGAGAAACCGGACTCCTTTACCTTTACCTCAGAAATATCCGACCCAAAGAGCCTTGACTTGCTACACGGGCTTTCCATCTACCACCTCATTGACGAAATCATCATCTACATTCTTCCTCTGACAACAGGCAACGGTACGGACTGCCTGCATCGACTTCCGGTCAATCGTTGGAAACTTTACAGGACAGTTGCTTTCAAAAACGGGATTGTCCGTCTCATTTATCGCAAATCCTCGCGATAGTCCATTGCATCCTGCAAGGAAATCTTGCAATTTGCAAGATTCGCCATTTATTCATTTTTACAGCCTCAGATTTTTATTTCACTGATATACAATGTTATATCAGTTCCTCTTGGTGTCTATCGGTGTCATTGGTACGCTGTTGGCCTTATAATATGATATAACCTGTTGCGCAACAAGGTGTAAGCAAACGATAAGTTACACTTAAAACAGATTACTCATGTTACAGATAAACAGCGAGATGTTCGCCCAAATCATGGAACGGTTCGACAGGATAGAGCGGGCATTGGAGCGTATGAACAAGCTGAAGGAATGCCTGGACGGCGACACGCTCTTGGACAACTACGACCTGTGCCGGCTGCTCGGCATCACCAAACGCACGCTGGCGCGTTACCGCCAGAAGAAGCTCGTGACCTATTACATGATTGACGGGAGAACCTACTACAAGGCATCCGAAGTGGAGGCGTTCCTCAACCAAAAGGGCAAGTCATTGCCGGCGAGGTTCAGACATCAGCCAAATGTTTAATTAAAATGAAGCAAGGATTATGGAAATAATATGTGTTGACAAACAGACTTTTGAAGAATTGCGTGTCCGGTTCTGTGATTTTGAGGAACGGATGACGCGGGTATGCCGTCCGGCCGAGGACCTCGGCTTGAAAAACTGGCTGGATAATCAGGAGGTGTGCGATGTGCTTCGCATCAACAAGAAGACACTACAGGTATATCGCAACAAAGGGATATTGCCTTTCAGCCGTATCAAGAACAAGCTGTTCTACAAGCCTGAAGACGTACAGAGATTGTTGGATTTGAATTATCACCCTTTAATAAAAAGCAGATTATGAGCTATCATTTCTTGGACGACAAAGACCCTCGGATCGACGTGATGTTTCAAGGGCTGGAAAAAATGGAGAAGATGCTCTCCGTGATTGAGAAGATGCCGAAATCCCTCTTTAACGGTGAGCGCTTCCTCACTGACGAGGAACTCTCCAAAGTCCTGCGGGTAAGCAGGCGCACATTGCAGGAGTACCGGACATTCGGGGTGGTTCCTTATTACATGGTGCAGGGCAAGACTCTGTATAAGGAATCGGATATTCTGAAGATACTGGAGGATTCCTACAAGCGTTGCCGGGAAGAACAACGATGGGTATAGCATCGTTCACTAAAAGAGACGGAGAAATGATTTCCTTTTTACAAAGGGCATTTCTCCGTTTTTATTTTATGCCATTTCAGACTTTCTTCCCCGTTTTTTCTTGACGATGAAATCTTCTTCGCAAAGCTGTATCTGTTTCCCGAAACCTGTGGACTTTAGCCGTTTCATATCCTCGTCCACTTTGGTGTCCGTTACTTGGGCATACAGCTGGGTGGTGGAAATGGAGTTGTGTCCCATCATGCGGCTGACCGTCTCTATCGGCACACCGAGCGAGAGGGTGATGTGGGTCCCGAAATTATGCCTGGCCTGATGGTAGGTCAAATCAAAGCCATATACCTGTCCCAGCTCTCGTGTCAATGTTATAAAATATCCACGATTGTAAACATTGAATACCTTGTCCCCGGTTCTTTGGCTACGATATTTCTCGATGATTTGAAGGGGAATATCCAACAGGCGGACAGACGAAAGCATATCCGTCTTTTGCCTGTGGATGTGAATCCACCATGTGCCGTCCTCAGCCTGCGTGACATCATTGACCGACAGTTTTTTCAAGTCCGCATACGCCAATCCGGTAAATGTCGAGAAAATGAACATATCCCTTACGAATTGCAGTTGAGGCTTCTCCACCGGGGTGGTCATCAGTGTCTTCAAGTCCTCCAATTTCATGTGCCGGCTTTTTCTTTTTGGCAGTTCGGGATGCAGGCGGCAGTAAGGGTCACGGCGCAATGTCCCCTGGCTGACCGCCCGCATTGTCAGCTTCTTCAGGCGGTACAGGTGTTCATGTACGGTCTTGGGTTTTTGGTTGCGGTTCGTGCGCAGGAACAACTCGAAGTCGTCATAAAACGCACGGTCAAGGCTTCTCAATGTCACGTCCTCCACGCCTTTCTTCTCCTGAACAAAAGCGGAAAGGTGCTTGTAGGAACGCTTGTAGGAGTCGTATGTTTCCTGTATGCGGTCTATCCCGATACGCTTCTTGAACTCCTCGTTATGCTCCCTGAACAAGGCAAGCAGGGTAAGTGGTTTCTGCCCGATGCCTTTGACTGCATTCTTGACAAGTTCCGCTGTAATGAACCCCAGACTGTTCTTTATCCTGTCGTAATGTCCGGTTATCTCGTCTGTCAGGTCATCTATGGCGCGGTTCACCGTAACTGCATTTTCACTCCGTCCGTCGGCGCGTCCTTTGTCGGGATTCCAAATAGAGGGATTGACGGATACTTTGGTTCCTATCTGTGCCCATTCGGCATCGATGCTTACCTTGCACAATAACTGGCACATTCCGTCCTTGCGGACTTTCGTGCGGTTTATATAGAACAATACGGCAAATGTACTACGCCGCTTGATATTCTGGTTTTCTATATTCTTTTCCATGTTCTTGTTTTTTTAAGAGGTAATCAAATCACGACGGAAAAACGTTCCGATATTTTCCGGTTCAAAGTCCTTGTGTCGGAATCAATCTTGTCATCGGTCACTTTCGCGTAAATACGTGTGGTTTCAATCCGGCTATGTCCGAGCATTTTGCTGACGGTTTCAAGAGGAACCCCATGCGAAAGGGTGATTTCCGTGGCGTAGGTGTGCCTGGCCACGTGAAATACCAGCGGACGGTTGATGTTGCAAATCCGGGCAATCTCTTTCAGGTAGAGATTCATGTTGGAATTACAATACATCGGTAGCAGCCTGTTATCAGAAACGGCATCACTGTACTTTTTCAGAATCTGTAACGGCAAGTCCAACAAGGGGATTTCAAATTCTATCTTGGTCTTCTGGCGGGCACTTTTAATCCACCATGTGCCGTCTTCCGCAAGCGACAGGTTTTCTTTTGTCAGCGAGCGCATATCCCTGTATGAAATGCCGGTGAAGCAGGAAAACAGGAACATGTCACGGACAAGGTAAAGTGTCTGCCTATGGAGCGGAGTGGTCATAAGCCGTTGCAGCTCTTCATCGGTAAGATACTTCTGCACCGCTTTCGGACGAACCGGCTCGTAACCCATGAACGGATAAACGGTAATGATACCGTCAGCGATAGCCTCACCCACGATGGTTTTCAGTTGGACGGTCAGGTTGATGACGGTTCCGGGAGCGAGATTGCGTTCGGTACGAAGGTACAGGTCGTATTTGTCGATGAAGGAGCGGTCCAATGCCGAGAAAGGAATATCCGTTAGCCTGTATTTTTCTTGCAGAAACTTCTCAATGTGCCTATAGGCATTGCGGTATGCCTGCAAACTTTTGGCTGTGCGGTTGACTCCAACTCGCTTTTCAAAGTTGTTGATGAATTGCCTGAAATAGCTCAACAGTGTTTCCTGCCCGCTTGCCATTCCAAGCAAAATGCTTTTCACTTCCTCAGCGGTCACACCGTCACGGACGGCAGACTGCTCGTTATAGATACTCAACGCCACCGCACGGATCTCATCCAGCCGGTTGTTGATTTCCTTTGCCGTCACACTCTTGCCAGACGCACGCCCCGAAGTCCATCGGGATTGCGGCACTTTCATCTTCACGCTGAATGCCGCTTCAGAGTATTTTCCGATGTTCAACTTAGCCATTACCGGACATTCGCCATTGGCATCCGCCTCGCTCTTTTTCAGGTAGAACGACACCTTTACATTTGCCTGATTCATAACCTATTCCTTTGTTTGCAAAATTATTATATAGCGAGCAAATGAATGGCATGAAAAATATAGCGGAATATAGAAAAAGCCCCCTTGACTTCCAATCTGAGACTGTATTTTTTCCTGATACGGAAAATTTTGACTAACTTTGCATTAGCAAAAAACAGACAGAACAGCGTTCTTGCGGTGGTGAACAGGGGTAGAAAAACAGTTTTGGAAGTAAATTTCATACCTATTTTCAATCCCGAAAAGGCAACGGATAAGTAGCGATTTGTTTGCCTAACTCCCCAAAAACAGGTCAAAAACCTCAAATGGAAGAATGTGGAACAAAACGACTTATCCCTTTCTCGTCCAAGCACTTTGCATTATTCCTCTGAAATCCATCCGTATGTGAGCGAGTTTCCTTATCCATGTAATGAAGAAAGAGCGTATTTGCAATACCTTCGAGGGAAAGCTCATCGACGCTACGCATGTGGAATTCCTAGGCTGTACGTTCGAATGCAAGGAGGTAACCGATATAGAGCCAAATACGCCTGTGAAAGTCGAGATCGATTTTAAAGATGTGATCTTGGAGGATAACGAGGAAGACGGTCGCCTGACCGGAGAGGTGAAATTTATCCTCTACAAAGGCAACCATTATCATCTGACCGTGTTTACGGATTGGGACGAGGACATCTTTGTCGATACCAACGATGTTTGGGATGATGGAGACCATGTCGGCATAACGATCGCCCCGGATAAAATTCGAATTATTCATGCTTAAAAAGGGAAGGAAGTGATCAATACGTTTTCTGCATTTTTTATGAGACGAAGGAACTGGACCATTCCTTATGTCCTGTTCTTGGCCATCTTTGTCGTGATACCGCTCCTCTTGATCGTGTATTACGCCTTTACGAATGACGAGGGGATGTTTACCTTCGCCAATTTCCGTAAGTTTATGATCCATCCCGAGGCGATAAACACCTTCGTGTATTCAGTCGGGATCGCTTTGATAACGACCATTCTTTGTCTGCTGCTGGGATATCCGGCCGCTTGGATATTGAGCCAAGCCCGGTTTAATACTTCCCGTACGATGGTCGTTTTGTTTATCCTTCCGATGTGGGTCAATATCTTGATCCGTACGTTGGCTACCGTGGCTTTGTTCGATTTCTTGAATTTCCCGCTGGGAGAGGGGGCCTTGATCTTTGGCATGGTGTACAACTTCCTGCCCTTCATGATCCTGCCCATCTATTCCGTGATCATCAAGCTGGACGGCTCCCTGCTGGAGGCTGCCCGGGACCTGGGGGCCAGCTCCATGACGGTATTCCGCCGGGTGATCCTGCCCCTGAGCCTGCCGGGGGTCATCTCCGGCATCACCATGGTGTTTGTGCCGTCGGTGTCCACCTTCGCCATCAGCCGGATGCTGGGCGGCGGCACGGAGCTGCTGCTGGGCGACCTGATCGAGCGGCAGTTCCTGGGCGGGGCCTACAACCCCCAGCTGGGCGCGGCCATCTCCCTGGTGATGATGGTCATCGTGCTGGTGTGCATGCTGGTGATGAATCGCTTCGGTGAGGGCGAGGAACAGGCGGTGATCCTATGACCGGGCGCAGACAGAACAGCATCGGCGATCGGGTGCTTATGACGCTGGTGTTCCTGTTTTTGTACGCACCCATCATCATTCTCATCGTGTTCTCCTTCAACGCGGGCACCAGCTCCAGCGTGTGGAAGGGCTTTTCCCTGAAATGGTACGAGTCCCTGCTGTCCAACCGACTGATCATGAACAGTGTGTACACCACCCTGATGGTGTCGCTGCTGTCCACCATCGTGGCGGCCATTGCGGGAACGTTTGCCGCCATTGGACTGTACGCCATGAGCCGGCGGCGCCGGACCATCGTCAATTCCGTCAACAACATCCCCATGATGAACGCGGATATCGTCACCGGCGTCAGCCTGTGCCTGCTGTTCGTGGTGTTCTTCAACGGATGGGGCGCCTTTGCCGGGTGGGTGAACTCCTGGCAGTCGGCGGTGGTGCTGCCGGAGCGGCTGACCATGGGCTTCGGCACGCTGCTCATCGCGCATATCATGTTCTGTATCCCCTACGTGATGCTCTCCGTTACGCCGAAGCTCCGCTCGCTCGACCCTAACCTGATCGACGCAGCGATGGACCTTGGCGCAACGCCGTTCCAGGCGCTCGCGAAAGTCATTGTGCCGCAGATCAAGCCGGGTATCGTCTCCGGCGCACTCATTGCGTTCACGATGAGCTTTGACGACTTCGTCATCTCGTACTTCACGACGGGCAACGGCG
>OHPS01000897.1_pt1 | contig 10214 bp, 8 predicted proteins | sample 1577811 | NCBI WGS metagenome assembly OHPS01 (sample SAMEA3879552, study PRJEB24766) | human gut metagenome | biome: human-associated habitat; feature: feces | place: USA | collected 1985/1987
TGGGCGGCCTCGAACTCGTATTTGCCGTCCGGGCTGACCAGCACGCTGGTCATCATTGCCAGAGAGCCAAAGGCGGTGGAGACCATATCGCTCATCACGTCACCGTCGTAGTTCTTGCAGGCCCAGACAAAGCCGCCCTCGCTGCGAATGACGCGGGCAACGATATCGTCAATGAGGCTGTAGAAGTAGGTGATGCCTGCGGCCTCGAACTTTGCCTTATACTCGGCATCGTACACTTCCTGGAAGATATCCTTGAAGGTGTGGTCGTACTTCTTGGAGATGGTATCCTTTGCGCCGAACCACAGATCCTGCTTCACATCCAGTGCGTAGTTGAAACAGCTGCGGGCAAAGCTGCGGATGGAATCATCCTTGTTGTACTGGCCCTGCAGAACGCCAGCGCCCTCAAAGTCAAAGACGGTGGCGCGCTGCTCAGAGCCATCGGCACCGGTGAACACCAGTTCAGCCTTGCCTGCACCCGGGATGCGGAACTCAGTGCACTTGTACACATCGCCGTAGGCGTGGCGGGCAATGGTGATGGGCTTTTTCCAGTTCTTGACCACCGGCTTGATGCTGTCGATCATGATGGGTGCGCGGAACACAGTGCCGTCCAGCACCGCACGGATGGTGCCGTTGGGGCTTTTCCACATCTCATGCAGCTTATACTCGTCCATGCGCTGGGCATTGGGAGTGATGGTGGCGCACTTGACCGAAACGCCGTACTTCTTGTTGGCAAGGGCGGCATCCATGGTCACCTTGTCGGCGGTAGCGTCGCGGTTGGGCAGGCCCAGATCGTAATATTCGGTCTTGAGGTCCACAAACGGAAGGATCAGTTCGTCCTTGATCATCTTCCACAGAATGCGGGTCATTTCGTCGCCGTCCATCTCGACGAGGGGCGTGGTCATTTTGATCTTTTCCATAGCAGGGTTCCCTTTCCTCTCTTTGGATCGTTTCTCCAGCCGCGCTGCACTGCCAGATGCCGCGCGGGCAGTTCGGCAGAATGTTTATTTGCGGTAAGCGGCTGCCAGCTTTTCAAGGGCCGGCAGGCTGCGCTTGACCTTTTCGGTATCGATGCAGTAGGCAAGGCGCACATAGCCCTTGACACCGAAGCTGTCGCTGGGCACCAGCAGCAGGTCAAACTCCCGGGCCTTCATGCAGAAAGCGTTGGCATCCTCTTCCAGAGCCTTGGGGAAGATGTAGAAGGTACCGCCGGGGCGCTCCACCTCAAAGCCCAGCGCGGTGAGCTTATCGTACAGCAGGTTCATGTTGGTCTCATACACACTCAGATCACTGGTCACATCCTGACAGCGGCTTACGGCCCGCTGGATGATGCTGGGCGGGCAGTTGTGGCCGGTGAAGCGGGAGATCTGGGCCATCATGTCCACCAGCACATCCTCGCCCTCACAGCCCGGACGCACCGCCACATAGCCAAGGCGCTCGCCGGGCAGGCTCAGGCTCTTGGAGTAGGAGAAGCAGGTGAGAGTGTGGGGGTAGAACGCCGCCGGGTAGGGCACCTTTTTGCCGTCGAATGCGATATCCCGGTAGGGCTCATCGCTGACGAGGAAGATATTGTGGCCGAACGCCTTGCTCTTCTCGGTCAGGATCTCTGCCATGCGGGTGAGCGTCCCGGCAGAGTAGACCACGCCGGTGGGGTTGTTGGGGGTGTTGATGAGCACACAGGTGGTCTTTTCGCCGATCATCTGCTCGAATGCGTCCAGATTGGGCTGGAAGGTCGGTGCCTGCGGCGGCACCACCTTGAGGACTGCCCCGGTGCCCGCCACATAGGGGCCGTACTCCGGGAAGTAGGGCGCAAAGGTGAGCACCTCGTCGCCGGGCTGCGTGACCGCACGGATGGCATGGGCAATGGCACCCGCCGCACCGGTGGTGGGGAAGATGTGCTTCTGCTCATAGGGCAGGCCAAAGGTCTTTGTCAGGTGCGCTGCCACATCGGTGCGGAAGCCCGGGTCGCCCTGACTGGGGCAGTAGCCGTGCAGGTTTACCGGCTCTTCGTTGGTCAGCAGATCCTGCATGGCGGCAGTGAACTCCTGCGGGCAGGGCACGCTGGGGTTGCCCAGCGAGTAATCGAACACGTTCTCATATCCGATCTCTGCGGCACGCTGCTTGCCGTACATGAAGGTCTCGCGGATGACGCTCTTATTGCCGAGCATCGCGCGGTAGGTCTCGTTCAGCATAATACTTTCCCCCGAGAGTTTATTTGTGGGCAGCCGTATAGCTCTGCTCCACCTTGATGATGCAGCTGTAGGCTGTATCCTGTTCCTTGATGAACTGTTCCAGCTGTTCCAGCAGCTCTACTTTATCCCCTGCATAGCCTGCCGGCAGCACCAGATCGAACAGCACGTTGGTGTGGGTCCTGCCCGGCACGATGCGCAGATCGTGCAGCGAAAGGGCCGGGTCGAGCTGGCGCAGCTTTTCGGTCAGGCGGGCGCGCAGCACGCCCACGGCAGCATCCGAGGTAACGATGGGGTCGTAGTGGATGGTAACCAAAAGCCGGTCATTCTTTAGAAAATCCCGTTCAATGTTGTCGATCAGGTCGTGTGCCTCCAGCGGGTCCTGCTCGGCAGGCAGTTCCACATGCAGGGAGGCGAACTGGTGTCCCGGGCCGTAGTCGTGCACCATTAAATCGTGCATTCCCAGCACGCCGGGATAGGAGAGCACCTTCTGCTCGATGTGGTCCACCAGATCCTCGCTGGGGCTTTCGCCCAGCAGCGGGCTGAGCGTATCCATCACAAGGCCCCAGCCGGAGATCAGGATGAACGCCGCCACGCCTACACCCATCAGGCCATCCAGCACGTCCCAGCCGGTCACGCGGCACAGCACCGCTGCAATGAGCACCGCGCTGGTGCTCAGCACATCGTTGCGGCTGTCCGCAGCAGTGGCAATGAGGGTTTCGGAGCCGATGATGCGCCCGATGGTGCGGTTGAAGCCGCTCATCCACAGCTTGACGAGGATGGATGCGATCAGCACGGCCACCGTGAGCCAGCTGAACATCACCGGGGTGGGGTGCAGCACCTTGACCACAGATTCCTTCAGCAGCGAAAAGCCGATGCCGAGAATGGTCACGCTGACTACCAGCCCCGCCAGATATTCATACCGGGCATGGCCGAAGGGATGCTCTGCGTCCGGGGCCTTGCCGGCCAGCTTGAAGCCCACCAGACTGACCACGTTGGACGAGGCATCCGACAGGTTGTTCAGGGCATCTGCCATGATGGCAATGGAGCCGAACAGAGTGCCTACGGTCAGCTTGCCCAGACACAGCAGCAGGTTGCATGCCACGCCCACCCAGCAGGCAAGGTTGCCGTAGGCGGCGCGCACCTTAGGGTCCTGCGCATGGTCGGGCTGGCGGATGAAAAGACGAATCAAAAACTGAGTCATAACGGTCCTCCATGGGCAGCGCTGGACACCTGCATACCCTGTTATAGCTTATAGTATAGCATTTCGCTTTATCGTTTTAAAGTATTTTCCGAAAACTTTTGCCCGGTATAGAAAGACCCCGGCAGAGCGGGATGCCCTGCCGGGGAGCTTTATGGGAACGGTAAACCGGGATTCTCGGATGAATTACTTCTCAGAAGGCTTGCTCAGGTCCACGCTGCGGATGATCTTGCGCACCGGCAGGATGCTCTTGGCATTCATGGACAGCTCGTCCACGCCCATGCGCAGGAAGGTCTCGGTCAGGGCGGTGTCGGCACCCAGCTCACCGCAGATGCCCACCCAGATGCCGTGGCGGTGGCCCGCCTCAATGGTCATCTTGATGGCACGCAGCACAGCGGGATGGTGCGGGTTGAAGAACGGTTCCAGCTTTGCATTCTGGCGGTCCAGCGCACAGGTGTACTGGGTCAGGTCGTTGGTGCCGATGGAGAAGAAGTCGCACTCGGCAGCCAGCTCGTCCGCGATCAGCACAGCGGCGGGGGTCTCGATCATGGTGCCTACCTCGATGTTCTGGCCCATCTTCACGCCCTCGGCGGTCAGTTCTGCGCGGCACTCTTCCAGAACAGCCTTGGCATCCTGCAGCTCCCGCAGGCTGGTGATCATGGGGAACATGATGCTCATGTTGCCGTAGGCAGAAGCACGCAGCAGAGCGCGCAGCTGAGTCTTGAAGAAGTCCCTGCGGGTCAGGCAGATGCGGATGGCGCGGTAGCCCAGAGCGGGGTTCTCCTCGTGATCCAGCTTCATGTAATCGACGGTCTTATCGGCACCGATGTCACAGGTACGGACGACCACCTTGCGGGGAGCCAGACTCTCCACCACCTGCTTGTAGGCCTCGAACTGGTAGTCCTCGGTGGGGAAGTCCTTGCAGTTCAGGTAGACGAACTCAGTGCGGAACAGGCCCACACCGCCAGCATCGTTCTGCTGCACAGCACCCACATCGCTCATGCCGCCGATGTTGGCAAAGACATTGATGGTCTTGCCGTCCAGCGTGGTGTTGGGCTTGCCCTTCAGCTCCTGCAGCAGGGCCTGCTTCTTCTGATCTTCCTGCTGGCGCTTCTTCAGGCTCTTGAGCAGGTCGGGGGTGGGTTCAACGTAAACGCAGGCATTGTAGCCATCGATGACCGCCATCTTGCCGTCCCAGTCGTCCTGAATATCCTTGCACTGGATCAGGGCAGGGATGTTCATGCTGCGGGCCAGAATGGCGGTGTGGCTGTTGGAGCTGCCCTCACGGGTAATAAAGCCCAGCAGCAGGCTCTTATCCATGCGGACGGTCTCAGACGGGGCCAGATCCTCCGCGACCAGAATGCTGGGCTCGGTGCCCTGCAGGCTGGCGTTGTCCACCCCCTGCAGGATGTCCAGAATGGCCTGTGCGATATCGATGACATCTGCACTGCGGGCCTGCAGATACGGGTCATCCATGGCGGCGAACACCGCAGCCTGATTGTTGCCTGCCGTCTTGACGGCGTACTCGGCACACTTTTTCTGGCTGTTGATGATCTCCTTGATGGCGTCCACAAAGTCGTCGTCATCCAGCATCATGGCGTGGATGTTGAACACCTCGGCGATGTCCTCGCCAGCCTCTGCCAGTGCCTTTTCATACAGCGCAGTCTGCTGCTCAATGGCCTTCTGCTGCGCTTCTTCAAAACGCGCCACTTCCGCTGCGGTATCCGCTACCTCTGCGGCAGAAATGGCAGTATCCTTTTTCTTGTAGATCTTGAGCTTGCCGATGGCGATGCCATTCAGGACGCTCTTACCGGTGCCTACCTGCATTGCACACTACTCCTTCTTCATCTGTGCCGGGGCCGCACTGCTCCGACAGTCCAAAAAAAGCCCCCGCAGCTCACCCGCGAGGGCCTTCCTCATCTTAACTGCGGAATCAGACGTTCTCGGTCAGGAACTTCTGGATGGCTGCTGCAGCAGCTTCCTCGTCGTCGCCCTCGACCTTGACGGTAACGGTCTCACCCTGCTTGACGCCCATGCCCATCAGAGCCATCAGCTTGCGCATATCGCAGCTCTTGCCGTCCTTTTCCAGGGTAGCGCTGCTGGCAAAGCCCTTGACGGTCTTGACGAGCAGGCCGGCGGGACGAGCGTGGATGCCGCATGCATCCTTAACAGTATACTGGAATTCCTTCATAATCATTTTCTCCTTACTTGATCCCGTGCGGCGCTTCTGCACTTGCACCAGACGCGGCCGAGCCGCGGCACGGTTGATACATCTATTATAAACCCTTGCCGGGAATTTTTCACCATTTCATATTGCTAATTTTTTATGCAAAATTTTGGTACAATTGAACATACAAATGTGACAAAAATGCACGCATTTCACTTTTTCTTCTGCTTGTGCGCAAATTTTAGGCAAATTGCGACCTGGTTTTGCATCAAAACCCGAAGCTGTTCCCGGTCGTTTCCGGCTTTGGCAGGTCGTTCCGGTGCTTATTCCACCGGATATCCCTCGGCATCCAGCGGCAGTTCCGTATAAGGCACAGCCTGCGGCACGGCATCCGGCTCACCGGAGGTCTGCTGGGCGGTCAATTCCTCGTCATGGCGTTCGCCCCAATCGCCGCTGTAGTCCTCGCCGGAGGTCTGCTGTGCCGGTTCGCTGCCGGTCAGCTCTTCGTCGTGGCGCTCACCCCAGTCGCCCTCGTAGTCCTCGCCGGAAGTCTGCTTTGCCTCAGCTTCCGCCATGGCGGCCTGCATGTCTTTCAGGCCCACCACAACGCCGGAGGGCCGTTCCAGCAGGTAAGCTCCCACGGCCTTTTTGCGGTACACCAACAGCACGCCGTAGCGGCTGGTCTCGCCGCTGCTTGCCGCCGGGATCAGGGCCGTCCATTTTTCCACGGTCTTGCCCTTGTAGCGTGCAAGGTCCATGCCGCTCTGCTGCACCACCCCGTTGAAGGCCGAAAAGCTGTCATCCCACTTGCGGGGGATCTTGACCTTGTCTGCCGTGATGGATGCGCCATCCACATCCAGACCGTAGCCGGTGAACCATGTCTGGATGTCCTGTGCACTCTCAATTTTGTTCACCGCCGCCGAGACCGCAACGGTGCGGTTGCTGATGAACCGGCCCAGCAGGGTACTGCACACCACCAGTGCGCAGCACATGGCACCCAGACCCAGTTTTTTCAGGCTCGTTTTGCTTAACGTGACTACAAACATATCCCCATGCCTCCCCAGCCTGTTTATTGCTCTGAGAACAATTTATTCAGCACAGCTGGGGTGTATGACAAAAGGGCAGGTAAAACCTGCCCTTTTGTCAATATCGATCAATGTGCTTTTGTAAAATCTTCCGAGCTTACTTCGCCGTTCTGGCGGAGCACCTGTTTCAGCACCTGCATCACGCCGTATTCCCGGTGGGACGGTGCCAGGAACGACACCTGCGCCCGCAGCGGTCCGCTGCCGTTCTCCATCAAAAAGCCGTACTTCGCGGTGGTGAGCATCTCGGCATCGTTGTAGGTGTCGCCAAAGGCCATCATGCTGTCGGCCGGAATGCCCAGCAGTGCACCCACCTTTGCCAGTGCTGCACCCTTGTGCACGCCTGGGTTCATCACGTCCACCCAGTTTCTGCCTGCCACTGCCACCGAGAATGCACCGCCATTTCCGGTGTGGAATGCGCCGTAGATCCGGTCGAAGGCTTTCTGCGAGTCGTCGTTGGGCAGATAGACGGTAAACTTATCCGCCGCCGCTTCCACCGCAGTCAGGTCATCCACGTATTCCACCCGGGTATAAAAATTCTTGAAAACTTTATCGTATTTCTCGTCCTGCTTTTCCGCGTAGGCCGCCTGCAGTCCGCACAAAAGTCCCACGTCTCCGGCCTGCTTTGTGCTGCGGGCCAGCTGCCGCCAGCCCTCGGCAGGCATTTCGGACACAAACAGGTCTTTCCCCTTCCAGCGGGCAGCGCCGCCGTTGTCGCCAATGAGAATGACCTCCTCCAGCAGATCGGGGAACATCGTTTCCAGTGTGTACAGAGGCCGCCCGCTGGCGGCGGCAAACAAGATGCCCTGCCCGGCCAGTGCACGGATGGTCTCGGTAAACTTTGGCGGCAACTGGCTGTACTCGTCCAGAAGGGTCGCGTCCATGTCCGATGCGATCAGGCGAATGCGGTCCATTGCAGTTTCCTCACTTATCCGATGTAGCTGATGTTCACGTCCATATCGCCCTTATAGCCGGGCAGGCGTGCCGTGCAGGTGCCCTGCCACAGGGCGCAGTCGATGGGGCTGCTGGCAACACCATAATGTGCGTTCCAGATGGTATATTTTTTCAGGCTGTTCAGATTGACACGCTTGCGGTACCACAGGGTAGAGGCATACACACCGGGTTTGTAGCCCTGTGCCTTGACCTCCTCACAGAAGGCGATGGCGCACTTGGTGCGGTCCTCCATACCCAGACCGTCGGCGCGGCCGGAACCATTGGAAGCGCCGGATGCTTCGGTGTCAAAGAAGATGGGGTAATCCAGCTTGCGTCCGTTCAGTACGTAGGCGCAGGCAAAGGCTTCCTCCTTGGCTTCCTCCTCGGTGGTGGCCTGACTGAAGAAATACACGCCCACCTTCAGGCCCGCATTCTTCACATTGGTGAAATGCTCCTCGAACATGGGGTCCAGCACCAGCGTGCCGGAAGCACCATAGCCGCGGTAGCCGATGCGGATGATGACGAACTTGACGCCCGCCGTCTTGACCTGCTCCCAGTCGATGTTCGACTGATATTTGGAGACGTCGATGCCGAAGGTGGCGTCCTGCCGGACACCGTTGGCATCGAAGTAATAGAGCTTGTTGTCGATGGACTGGATGCCCGTGACCGGCTGGTTGGTGTACTGGTCATAATAGTAGGTCTTGCCGCCCACGGTGCGCCAGCCGGAATAGACCGGCTCCGTATCGCTCTTGCCCAGCCAGCCGAACAGGAAATTGAGCAGCCAGCTGAAAAATCCGTTCTCATCGCTCAGGTCGATGCACTGGGCCTCGGCGGCATCCATGGCACCGGCATCCAGCGCGGCACGGATCTCTTCCGGTGTCAGCACCACGCTGTTTTCCGGCGTGTGCTGGTTCGTGCTGTTCTCCTCCGCTTCAGTGGCCTGTACAGGCGGCGCTTCCGGGTCCTGTGCAGCAAGCTCCGGGGTCTCCGTCTGCAGGGTGGGCATTGCCGTTTCCTGCTGTGCAGAAATAGTCTCGGTCACTGCCGCGGTACTTTCTTCCGGCTGTGCAGCCAGTGCCAGCGGTGCGCCCATTGAAAAGGTCATTGCCAATGCCAGAACTGCCGCTGCACACCGCGTTTTGCCGCGGGTGCCGCGGGCAGTCAGTTTATTCCAGAACGTTTTTTTCATGCTGTGCTCCAAACCTCATGCATTTTTATCGGGATGCCGCCCTTCACAAAAAGGGCGGCGTTTCATCTTCTCAATACTCTTTCAGTATACACCCGCGGGCAAGCCCCCGTCAATTGCCGCACACTGCAAAGCGCAGCTCCGAAAAGCTGCCGCCCCGGTATCAGAAAATGCTCCAAAATAGATACGTCTCAGCCCGCAAAAACATTGCACAAAGCCAAAAATTGCAGATATTTCCAGCAAAATCAGCATTTTGTCTTGCTGTCTTGACATGTGTATGGTATTATACTTGACATGCAGTTTTTGCATTGAATCCACCATCTTGAAACAGAAAGGCAGTTTCTCATGTCAAATGTGAAAGATTTCTTAAAACGCAAGGATATCGTCATCACCCCGCAGCGCTATCTCATTGAAGCGCTGGGTGCCATGGCGCAGGGCCTGTTTGCCAGCCTGCTGATTGGCACCATCATCAAGACGCTGGGTCAGCAGACCGGCCTTGACGTGCTGGTAGACCTTGGCGGCTATGCCACGGCCATGAGCGGCCCGGCCATGGCCTGCGCCATTGGCTGGGCGCTGCACTGCCCGCCGCTGGTGCTGTTCAGCCTGATCACCGTAGGCTACTCGGCCAATGCTCTGGGCGGCGCAGGCGGCCCGCTGGCCGTGCTCATCATTGCCATCGTGGCTTCCGAACTGGGCAAGGCCGTGAGCAAGGAGACCCGCGTGGACATCCTCGTGACCCCGCTGGTGACCATTTTTTCCGGCGTGGGCCTTTCCATGCTGATCGCCGCACCCATTGGCGCTGCTGCAAGTCAGGTGGGCACCCTGATCATGTGGGCCACCGAACAGGCTCCGCTGGTCATGGGCATTCTGGTATCCGTCATTGTGGGCGTGGCGCTGACCCTGCCCATTTCCTCTGCCGCCATCTGCGCCGCGCTGGGTCTGACCGGCCTTGCCGGCGGTGCCGCCGTGGCAGGCTGCTGCGCCCAGATGATCGGCTTTGCCGTGATGAGCTACAAGGAGAACGGCGTGGGCGGTCTGGTCAGTCAGGGCCTTGGCACCAGCATGCTGCAGATGGGCAACATCGTCAAGAACCCCCGTATCTGGATCGCGCCCACACTGGCCAGTGCCATCACCGGCCCGCTGGCCACCTGCGTGTTCCACTTTGAGATGAACGGTGCCGCCGTGTCCTCCGGCATGGGCACCTGCGGTCTGGTAGGCCAGATCGGCGTGTACACCGGCTGGGTCAGCGATATTGCCGCCGGTACTAAAGCCGCCATCACCCCGATGGACTGGGCTGCCATGGTGCTGCTGTGCTTTGTTCTGCCCGCCGTGCTGAGTGTGATCTTCTGCGAGATCGAGCGCAAGCTGGGCTGGATCAAAGAGGGCGATCTGAAGCTGAACTAACTTTTAGAATTGTCTCCGCTTCGCTCTGACAATATCAGCGGAAAAATATTTTTAT
>OHPS01000908.1_pt1 | contig 10089 bp, 7 predicted proteins | sample 1577811 | NCBI WGS metagenome assembly OHPS01 (sample SAMEA3879552, study PRJEB24766) | human gut metagenome | biome: human-associated habitat; feature: feces | place: USA | collected 1985/1987
AGGAGGTGGTGATGATCGACGCGCCCTCCGCAAGATGCGGCAAGGCCTCCTGCGCCATCCAGTACATCGCGAAGACGTTCGTCTCGAACGTGCGGACCAGCTGTTCGGTGGAAAGCTCCTCGATTCCGTGGAGGGCGGTCTGCGTGCCGGCGTTGAGCACGAGAATGTCCACTCCTCCGAGCTGCCGGACGGTCTCGCGCACCACCTCGCGGCAGGTCGCCTCCCGGCTCAGGTCGCCCGGAAGCAGGACGATGCGCCCCTCGTGCGCTTCGATGTCGTCGCGCAGCGTCTCGGTCTTGGTGCGGTAGGCGGCCCACTCCTTGTAGGCCTTTTCACCCTTCGAGTAGTTCCACATGCGGGGGAAGAGCTGCATGAACTCCGGAGCGTGGGTGTAGCCCGTGAGCACCGTGGCGGTCTTGTACTTGCCGTCCTCGTCCAGATACCACACCTTCTTCTCCTTCACGCCCTCGGGGGGAGCCGAATACTGCGCGCCGTACAGCAGCGGGCGGTCGCCGTACTGGTCGCGGTTGAGCATCGACAGCAGTGCGTGCGGGTTGTTGGGGTTGTTGCTGTTCATCGGCGGATTGGCCGCGGCGCGGATGGTCACCGAGGCGTAGGAAGAGTAGCCGACGAGAATCATCGTCGTCGAGAGCAGGATGATGTTCCAGACGACCTTGCCTTTGCGGTGGGTGTACCATGCGGCCCAGCCGCAGCCCAGAATCAGCGCCAGCGCGAAGAGCACGATGCCCGAATTGACGGGCAGGCCGAGCGTGTTGACGAAGAAGAGATCGACCAGCGCCCCGACGTAGACCGTATAGGGGATGATGATGTTGTTGATGAAGAGCAGGATGGCGCCCGCGATCAGCGTGGCGTAAACCGTGCCTTTGAAGGTCACCTTCTCCGTCTTGCGGAAATAGTAGATGAATACCAGCGCCGGAATGGTCAGCAGGTTGAGGATGTGCACGCCGATCGAAAGCCCCATCAGGTAGGCGATCAGCACGATCCAGCGCGACGAATGCGGTTCGTCGGCCTCCTCTTCCCATTTGAGCATCAGCCACACCACGAGCGCCGTGAACATCGACGAGAGGGCGTATACCTCGCCCTCGATGGCCGAGAACCAGAACGTGTCGGTGAAGGTGTAGGCCAGCGCTCCGACGATGCCTGCGCCGAGGACGGCCAGCGTGTTGGCCTGCGTCAGCTCACCGCCGCCGCGGGTCACCAGACGCCGTGCCAGATGGGTGATGGTCCAGAACAGGAACAAGATGCAGAACGCACTGGCGATGGAGTTCATGGCGTTTACGGCCACTCCCACGTAGTCGGGATTGCCGAAGGCGAACAGGGTCGCCAGCCGGGCCAGCATCATGAACAGCGGTGCACCGGGAGGGTGTCCGACTTCGAGTTTGTAGGAAGTTGCAATGAATTCCGAGCAGTCCCAGAGGCTCGAAACGGGTTCCATCGTCATCAGGTAGACCGCGGCGGCGATGGCGAAGACCGCCCAGCCGACGATGTTGTTCCAGCGTTTGAAGAATGTCATATTGTTTTCGGTATGTTCGCTTTGTTTCGTGCAAAAGTAATCATTTAACGGCGAAATCCAATCAATATTACCCGCCGAGGCGGAAAGTTTTTATTTTTAGGGCTTTTCGGCGGCCGGACCGCGGGAGCTTCTGTTTCAGGCTCTCTGCCGGAGGCGGCAGGTGCTGCGCGGGCGGACGCCCGCCGTCGTTTCCGGTCGCGGCAGGGCCGCCGTGCGGCGAATGCGGCCGGTTGTTTTTGCCGCCTGATTTTTCGTTATGTTTCCGATTTTGTTTAATTTTAACGAATAATTGTCCTTCCATGAAAAAAACGCTCTCCGTTTTTCTGCTCTTCGCGGCCGCATGCGGCCGCGTCGAAGCTCCCGCGCCGCTCTTTCCGGTGCCGAATGCCCGCCAGCTCGCTTGGCAGCAGCTGGAAACCTACGCCTTCGTCCATTACGGGCTTAATACGTTCAACGACATGGAATGGGGGTACGGCGATACTCCGGCTTCGACGTTCGACCCTGCGGATCTGGATTGCGACCAGTGGGTGCGGACGTTCCGGGCCGCCGGAATGAAAGGCGTGATGCTCACGGCCAAGCACCACGACGGGTTCTGTCTCTGGCCTTCGGCCTATACCGAGTACAGCGTGAAGAACTCCCCGTGGCGCGGCGGCAAGGGGGATTTGGTGCGGGAGCTGTCCGATGCCTGCCGCAGGCACGGACTCAAGTTCGGCATCTATCTTTCGCCTTGGGACCGCAACCATCCGGAATACGGGCGGGAGGAGTATGTCGCTTATTTCCACAACCAGATGCGCGAACTGCTCACCGGCTACGGGCCGCTTTTCGAATACTGGTTCGACGGTGCGAACGGCGGCGACGGCTGGTACGGCGGTGCGGACGAGAAGCGCAGCATCGACGCCAAGACCTACTACGGTTACGAGCGGGCGCGCCGGACGATCAACGAACTGCAGCCCGAAGCGGTGATTTTCGGCGGCACGTGCGCCGACATCCGCTGGATAGGCAACGAAGAGGGCCGGGCCGGACAGACGAATTGGAGCATGGTAAAGGGCCGCGGCGATGAACGGCTCAATGATTTCACCTGCGGCGAGTCCGACGGCGATACATGGCTGCCGGGCGAGTGCGACGTCTCGATACGTCCGGGCTGGTTCTATCATCCGCGGGAAGACCACCAGCTCAAAAGTCTCTCGCGGCTGATCGACATCTATTATGAAAGCGTGGGGCGCAACGCCAATCTGCTGCTCAATTTTCCGGTCGATCGCTCCGGCCGCATCGCCCCTGCGGATTCCGCGCGTATCATGGAGTGGCGCCGTGCGCTCGATGCGGAGTTCGCGCACGACCTTCTCGCCGAAGCCCAAGCGACGGCCGACAACGTGCGGGGCGGGGCGCGCCGGTTCTCCGCGGCGAAGGCCGTCGACGGCAGGGCCGATACTTACTGGGCTACCGACGACGGCGTGACGGCGGCGACGCTCTCGCTGCGGTTTGAGCGGCCGCGCCGTGTGAACCGCATTTTGCTTCAGGAATATATTCCGCTCGGACAGCGCGTCGGACGCTTTGTCGTCGAATGGCTCGACGGCGATACGTGGCGGCCCGTCGAAACCGCGGAGGAAATGACGACGATCGGATACAAGCGGATCATTCGTTTCGCAGGGGTCACGACTCCGGCGCTCCGCGTCCGTTTCGGGCAGGCCCGCGGTCCGCTCTGCATCTCCAATGTGGAAGCCTACGATGCGCCCGTGCTGCTCGAAGAGCCGCGCATCGTGCGCAACGGTGCGGGCGAGGTGACGCTCGCTGCGGGCGATACGCAGGCGGAGATCCGCTATACGCTGGACGGGACGGAGCCGGGACCTTCTTCGGAGCTGTACGCGAAACCTTTTCCGATGACGGGACGGGGCGTTGTCAAGGCGCTTGTCCGGGACCCGGAGGACGGTCGTATGAGCGCCGTGGCTTCGCGCGGGTTCGATATTCCCTGCGGGGCGTTTCGCGTGAAGGAGCTTCCGGACGAAGAGACCGTCGGGCTTTTCGACGGCGATGTCTCGACCGTCGTCTATCTGCCCGCGGGCGTTGCGGGATTCTCAGCCGATACGGGGGAGGAGCGGACTTTCAGGGGATTTGCCTACACGCCCGACCAAAGTCGCTGGGCGAGCGGCGTGGTGACCCGCTACCGCGTGTCGGTCGACGGCCGTACGGCGGCGGAGGGCGAATTCTCGAATATCGTCAACAATCCGGTGGAGCAGGTCGTGGAATTCGAGCCGCTGCGCGGGCGTACCGTCCGGTTCGAGGCGCTGTCGCTCGCTGCGGGCGACCGTCCCGGCATCGCGGAATTTTCGGTTCTGACGGAATAGTCGATATGCGTGTGTCGGATGGACGGCGGTATCTTCGGGGCTGCCGTTCATTTGTTTGGGAACGGCGTGCGTGCGGCGTTTGCGGTGGTTTCCGGAGCCGGGCTTTATCCGGACGGGCCGGCCTGCCGCGCCGGTACGCCTGACGGTGTCTTCTGATTTGCAGATAATTGATTATCTTTGAGCTGGAAAATGGAGATGTTGTTATGAGAAGAGTTTGGATGGTGTTTGCAGCGGTTATGATTTGCTGGGGCGTGCAGGCCCAAGAGGGCTTCGACGCCAAGATGCGCCGGGCGGGGCTGGTGGATGTGCTGGCCGTGGATTCGACGCTTCGGGTGAAGCTGATGTACTCGGCCCCGGATAATTTCATGCGCCGCGACGTCTACGGCGATCTGGAAACCGCCTACCTGCTTCCGCATTTCGCGCGCAAGGTGGCTGCGGCGCAGCGGCTGCTGCGGGAGCGCCGTCCCGGATGGCGGCTCTTGGTGTGCGACGCCGCGCGTCCGGTCAGCGTGCAGCGGCAGATGTACGAGTTGGTCAAAGGTACGCCGAATCAGGTGTACGTCGCTGACGGAACGCGCGGCGGACGCCATAACTACGGCGTTGCGGTCGATGTGACGTTGCTCGACGAGACCGGCGCTCCGGTCGATATGGGAACTCCGGTCGATTTCTTCGGCGACGAGGCCCACACGGGCAACGAACCCGCGCTGGCGGCCGAGGGACGCATTTCGGCCGAAGCCTGCCGCAACCGCCAGCTGCTCGGAAGCGTGATGCGCGAAGCGGGGCTGGTGCCCTACCGCCGCGAGTGGTGGCATTACGAGGAGCCGATGGCGATGTCCGAAGTCCGGACCCGGTATAAGTTATTGGATTTCTGATCCGCGGAGGGCTGCTTTCGGCGCACTCCTCCGGATGACAAAAGGGCCGGTTGTCCGGCCCGGTTTCTGTTTTCGGCGCTTCCTTTTCAGGGACGCTTCCCCGCTCCGGGATGCTTCTCATTTTCAGGGACGCTTTCCTTTTGCTGGGACACTTTCCTTTTCAGGAGCGCTGCCCTTCGGATTTCCGGTCGCTGCGTCTGCGGCGGTGCGGCCTGCGGCGGCCCGGTTCGCGGTTTTCGGACGCTTGTCCTCCGCCGTTTTGCGGTTGCGGCGCGTGTGCGCTCTGGGCCTGTCCTTCCCGTTTCGGGGCGTTTCGCCTGCGTCGGCGCGGCCCTTTTGCATCTCCGCTTTGTCCGGCCGGCGTCCGGCCGGCGGCGCCCTGCGCGGCCTGCTTCGGTGCGGCCGGCTTGGAGGATTCCTGTTTCCGCGGGGATTTCGTGTCGGTCTGCATGCCCGGCGTGAGGCGTCCGGAATCGGGATCGAGGACAAGTCCGGTCAGTTTCTGGATGTCTTTCAGCAGCGGGCGTTCGTCTTCCGAGCAGAATGCGATCGCCGTGCCGTCGTGTCCGGCGCGTCCCGTGCGGCCGATGCGGTGGACGTAGGTTTCGGCCACTTCCGGCAGGTCGTAATTGATGACCAGCGGCAGTTCGCTGATGTCGATGCCGCGCGCGGCGATGTCGGTGGCGATCAGTACGCGGCAGCGGCCCGCCCGGAAATCGTTCATGGCCCGTTCGCGGGCCCCCTGCGACTTGTCGCCGTGGATGGCGCGCCCCTCGATGCCCGCTTTGGTGAGGATGCGGGCGATGCGGTCCGCGCCGTGCTTGGTGCGCGAGAAAACCAGCACCGAGCCTTCGGAGCGTTCGCGCAGCAGGCTGATGAGCAGGTCTTTTTTCTCGGCCTTTTCGGCGAACATGACGCTTTGGCTGATCGTCTCGACGACCGACGCCGGAGGCGTGACGGTGACGTGCGCCGGGTCGTGGAGCATCGAATTGGCCAGCGTGACGATGTCCGAGGGCATCGTCGCCGAAAAGAAGAGCGTCTGCCGCTCTTTGGGCAGCAGCGGAAGTATCCGTTTGATGTCGTGGATGAAACCCATGTCGAGCATCCGGTCGGCTTCGTCCAGCACGAAATGCGTAATCGCGTCGAGTTCGACGAACCCCTGTCCGATCAGATCGTGCAGGCGCCCCGGCGTAGCTATCAGAATATCCACGCCGCCACGAAGCGCCTCGACCTGCGGGCCTTGTTTCACACCGCCGAAAATCGTCAGATGCTTCAGACCGACATATTTTCCGTAATCCGAAAAACTGTCGCCGATCTGCACGGCCAACTCCCTGGTAGGGGTCAGGATCAGGGCCCGGATCGGCCGCACTCCGGATTCCCGATCGTGATTCCGCCCCCGCCGGTTGCGGCGCGGCACGTCGGTCGGCTCTGCCTGCATCCCACTGCTCAAATGCTGCAGGATCGGAATGGCGAACGCCGCCGTCTTACCCGTCCCGGTCTGGGCGATGCCCAGCATATCGCGCCCATCGAGCGCCACGGGAATACCCTTTTGTTGAATGGGCGTAGGAGTCTGGTATCCTTTTTCACCGATCGCCTTCAAAATAGGGTCGGTAATTTTCAATTCGTTAAATGTCATAATCATCGTATAATTCCGTCGTACGACGGAGTTTTCATCTGTCGCGGAGGCATCCGGTGCGGAAGCGGAAAAACGGAAGCGAGGAAGTTTCCTGTTCCCGGTCGAAACCGCAGTCACGCACACCTTGTTCCCCGACAGCGCAATCTGCCCGAACCACGCTGAAAAAGGGCGGTCAGAACGGGCGTATGCAAGTAAAAAAATAATCTCAATTTCGGGACATCGTTAAAACCCGGCAACGGCTCTCTTCTGCCTGCGACAGACATACTCAAGCGAAATTGCCTAAACAAAGAAAGTTTACAAAGGTCGATTTCAACGATGGAAAAATCCGGACGGGATATAGGTCCGGGAAAATGCAAAGAAGATAAAGATCAGAATGAACCTGCCTTGTTTATTGGGTAAAGGTAACAATTATTACACCATTCGCACCATCTTTTCCGAAAAATATCGTCCACTTCCACCCTAAAAATACATATAACACTACTTATCAACAAATTAAATAAAATTTCTTCAAGAATAATTTCATCGTGCACTGCGCTCGATATTTTCAAGCGCCGCAAAAAAAGACCGGATCGGGAAAACACGCGACTCGCCGGGAATAGTGATCTTCTCCTGCCGAAAGTAGTGAATCGATCGCCATACGACGGGATTTTCACACAACGCACACTCCTTATTCGATGTTCTCCGGCAAAGAAAGGATAAAATTCACTAACTTTACGGCAAATAGGCAGCCCCTGGCCGCTTCCGACAAAACCGAACGGCTTCCGCGTGCACGATCTTTACAGAAAACAGGCGGCGCCTCGGTTGCATCCAAATAAATTTGACACAGCTTTCGGCTTGCACTATCTTTGCAAAGACCAACTGAAAAACAGTATTCGAGATGGCTCACACTCTTTTTGTACCCCTGATGCTCACCCTTGGCGCCGGCCTGGCAACCGGTATCGGCAGCACAATAGCCCTTTTCGCTCACCGTACCAACAAGCGACTGCTTTCGTTCTCGTTGGGACTGTCGGGCGGCGTGATGATCTACGTTTCGTTCGTCGAACTGTTCCAACAGGCACGGGAGGCTATCGGAGCCATCTACGGACCCCAAACCGGGATGGGTATTACGACCCTGGCCTTTTTCGGCGGCGTACTGCTGATCGGCGTCATCGACCGGCTGGTGCCTTCGGTCGAGAACCCGCACGAAGCCCATATGATCGAAGAGCTGGAGAAGAAACCGAAAAATGCCAAACTGATGCGCATGGGACTGATGACCGCCCTGGCTATCGGCATCCACAACTTCCCGGAAGGCATCGCCACCTTCGCCACCGCCGTCGAAAATCCCACGCTGGGTATCGCCATCGCCGTCGCCATTGCCATACACAACATACCCGAAGGTATCGCGGTTTCGATCCCCGTCTTTTACGCCACCGGCGACCGGATGAAAGCCTTCCGCTATTCGCTCCTATCGGGTTTGGCAGAGCCGGTCGGCGCCCTGCTCGCCTATTTTATCCTCATGCCGTTCATGTCTCCCGTCATGATGGGCTGCATCCTGGCAGGCGTCGCCGGAATCATGGTTTTCATCTCAATCGACGAACTGCTGCCGGCCGCCCGCGAATACGGCGAAGCCCACATCTCGATCTACGGCGTGATGAGCGGCATGGCGATCATGGCCCTCAGCCTGATCCTGCTCGGATAAAGTATGCGGCGCGATTATATACTTTAATGTACCTCTTCGAAAGCACAGCACCCCAAATCCCCTCCGGGAAAAGGATGCAGGCAAGGGGCGAATTATAAACGCGGCCACAAGCCCGCGAATAAACGTCCCTTCGGATTCGACGCTGCAACCGTCGAATAAAGGGCCACGAAAGATATATCTCAATCAATATACTGCCCTCCGATCCGAATCTGACCGACAATGCTCGGACGTTTCTCGCGCCCTCCCAAGAAAAAAGTTCAGGGTGAACCCGGCATCGAATAACGGCCCGCAAAATTGCGGCTACCGCCGAATTCAAAAAAAACGGTCGCATATAATACCATAATTTAACAGATCTCGGTAAAGCCTTTCGGCCTACCCCGTACATTTCATCCTCAACGCCCCCTGCCCCGAATCATCGTAAAATTTCAATTTTTCAGGCATTTTATTTGGTTTATAAAATAAAGTAGTTTATATTTGTAATACCAACAAAAACCGAAAGCTATGGAAACAACTCGAAAAATCGATGCGAAAGCCGCACGCAGAAAGCGCCGGCTCATCCGGGAATGGATAACATACGCAGTAATTTGTGCATTTCTGGCCGGAGTCAATGCCCTCACGACGCCCCACTATTGGTGGGTGCTGTGGGTCATGGCAGGCTGGGGGCTCGGTCTTATTCTGGATCTGATATTCCACCTGACAAAACTCTCGGACGATGACGATGCGGAGTGATCCGCCGACGGTCGGACCGCACGAAAAAACTCGATTTCCGATACGGTCGGACAACAGCCCGAAATCATTCGGGGCGAGGGATGCCTTGTAAACACAGTCAAAAACGGCTGCCAACGAACGGATACCCGAATCTGCAAAGAAAAAAGCGGCATGCTAAAATATATAATCATCAAAACTCACTGCGTATGGAAGAGAGAAAATTAGACGCACGAGAGAGTATGGAACTCATCTCGCGCATGATTCAAAACACCCGCAACCGGCTGGAAAACCATGCGGGACGCCCGTTCCTCGTATGGGGCTATACGACCGTCGGGATCGCCCTGCTCAATTACTGGTTCAACATCGCCGGATGCCATCCCGCCTGGTGCTTCACCTGGTTTCTCATTCCCATCATCGGCTGTCTGCTGATGCGGTTGTTCCCGGACAAGAAGCCGACGGAGCCCCGCACGGAGATCGACCGCATCGTCGGCAAGGTCTGGTTAGTATCCTCATTATCATTGATTCCGATCTTCCTCTTTTCGCTATTTCACGGACTCTCCTACCGACACAGTCTTTTCGAACTCATTACACTGGTGATGGCTACGGCAACGGCAACAACCGGAATGATCGTTCGTTCGAAAATATACATCGTCGCAGGACTTACCTGTATGGCTCTTTCAGTCCTCTTCCCTTTATACGACTATTTCCTGAAAAAAATCGCAACTTCTGACGGAATTGAGATAACCGCCGGACTCCTGAACAACGAAATCCTTATCTTTGCCGGCGTATTTTTCATCATGATGGTCGTCCCGGGACATATCATCAACTACCAATCGCACAAAAGATGTTCAAGGAACTGAATCCCCTGCTGCACTCGGAACTGCGCCTGGCGGTAATGTCGATCCTCCTCGGGGTCGAAGAGGCCGACTTCGTTTTCATCCGGGAACAGACGGGAGCTTCGGCGGGCAACCTGAGCGTACAGATCGACAAACTGCAAAAAGCCGGCTACATCACGGTCGAAAAGACCTTTCGGGGAAAAATGCCCCGCACGCTCTGCCGCATTACCCCGACAGGCGTGGATGCTTTCGAGGAGTACGTCGAAGCGTTGAAGAGCTACATAAAAAAGTAGGAAGGAAAACAGATTCTCGGCTCCGGCGGCGACAACGACCGGTTCGGAATGGGGCATAAAGGTCGTTATGCCCCATATTTTCAACCCCGACCTCGAATCCGGCCGAATCGCCAGCCGGCAATCTCCCGGCGGGCCTCCTTGCTGCAACGACCGGAAAGGCGAACAGCGTAAATCAGCCGCAGCCCCGCAA
>OHPS01000910.1_pt1 | contig 10080 bp, 8 predicted proteins | sample 1577811 | NCBI WGS metagenome assembly OHPS01 (sample SAMEA3879552, study PRJEB24766) | human gut metagenome | biome: human-associated habitat; feature: feces | place: USA | collected 1985/1987
CGCTGTTCACGGATCAGGCGCAGGCCAAACCCGTGAACTTCATCCACATCCCCAACCTGCCGAAATGCGACGGCGCGATATATATAGTGGGCGACTCGATGTATCCGCTGCTCAAAAGCGGCGACATCGTGCTGTACAAGCAGCTGGGCAACATCGACGACATATTCTGGGGCGACATGTACCTGCTGTCGATCGACATCGACGGCGAAGAGTACGTCACGGTGAAATACATCCAGAAATCCGACCGCGAGGGTTACGTCAAACTCGTCAGCCAGAATCCCCACCACGCCGACAAGGAGGTTGCGCTCAGCCGCATCCGCGCGATCGCGCTGGTCAAGGCGAGCATCCGGATGAATTCGATCCGATAACGGCGGCCCGCCGGCCGGCACCGAAGGCCCGCAAAAAATTCACGCCGTAAAAATCCGAGGGGAGAGGCATTCGTGTGGGTGGGGCCGGGAAAGGACCGGGCAGGAATCAGAGAAGAATCGAGGCAGATCCGGGAGAAGCCGGGACAGGATCCGAAAAGGCCGGAGCCGAAAGTTCGGAACGGGAACGATGAGGAAATGCGGAAACACCGCAAAAAAAGCAGCGAAACGGCGGCTGAAAAACAGAACAAACAGAACAAAACAAACCGAAAAGACCGGAACGGTCCGGCCGGAGCAACAACCTGAGGAAAAAATTCGTATCTTGCCGGAAACAAAGACGACCCAATATGGAACTCTCCGATAAAAAATTCGCGGTGCTGATCGATGCGGACAATATCTCACACCGGAAAATCAAAGACATACTCGACGAAATAGCCAATTACGGAACGCCGACGATCAAGCGGATCTACGGCGACTTCACCCCGATCCAACAGTACGCCTACACCACAGGCAAGAACGCAACGGACTCGGCGCTGATAATCGACGCGATGGACATCCTGCACAAGGAGTCGGTCAACGGCTTCTGCATCGTATCGAGCGACAGCGACTATACGCGTCTGGCAAGCCGCATCCGCGAATCGGGCCGCGAGGTGCTGGGCTTCGGAGAAAAGAAAACGCCGAAACCGTTCATCAAATCGTGCGACAAATTCATCTACGTCGAGATTCTCGGACAGCCTGCCGCTCCGACGCCGGCACTTGCGCCTGCACCGGGTCCCGCTCCGGCTGCGACACAGACACCGGCAGCGAAAGCCGCACAAAAAAAGACATCCGCCAAAAGACGTCAGACGTCTGACACGCAGGCCCCCGGAACGCCGGAAGCCGCCGCAGGCAAAAAAACCGCTCCGGCTCCGGGACAGACTCCGGGTGTGGCTCCCGCTTCGGAGCAGCCTCAGGTTACGGCTCAGTCCCAGATGCAGGACCCGGCTCAATCCCAGTCGATCATCCGTCCGATAGACGACGATTTCAAAGACCTGCTCGCCAATACCATAGAAGACGCCGCCGACGACAGCGGCTGGGCATTCCTCGGCATCGTCGGCAGTGTCCTGACCAAGAAAATGCCCGACTTCGACCCCCGCAACTACGGCTACAAAAAACTTTCGCTGCTGGTGAAAGCCCTCTCCGAGGCGATCGAAACCGAAGAACGACTGTCTGCAAACAAAGAGCAGAAGTTCATTTACGTCCGGAACAGAACAAGGTAAACGCTCCGGTCGCCGACCACCCGTCCGGCGGAAGGATACTCCTCAACCCCAGCCGCACAATTACGCGGCAAAAAGAAGCTGCGGGATTTTCCGCCGGCCGGAACCGTTCCGCCCCTGCCATGACCATAATACGCAAACCGCCGGGCTGCTTTGCCCGGCGGTCCGAGTATCGAAACAAATCAACAGTCCAACGCGACAGCAAGCGCCTTCACATGATTCATACGGATCACGCCTTCCCGTTCTTCGACACTGGACGGCGGCATTCCAAAAAAATTTAAAAAACTCCCCGCTTTCGGATTCATGCAGAAACGGGCGTTTTCCGAACGAAACAAAAGCCGGAATACGCCGAATACGCACATATTATCACCGAAAAACCGAAACGCCCCGCAAAAAAGCCGCAGGAAAGCCCCGAAAAAAGTCGTCTCCGGGGAACAAACTGACAATAAATTTATATATTTGCAATATTGTTTTTCTAAACCCTACTAATCCGAAACAAGACATGGAGAAAACCAATGTACGGGAGTTGCAGGATGTCGTGATTCGCTTCTCAGGAGACTCAGGAGACGGCATGCAGCTCACGGGTACGCTCTTTTCAGACACTTCGGCCCTGCTCGGAAACGGCATTTCGACCTTTCCGGACTACCCCGCCGAAATTCGTGCGCCGCAGGGAACCGTGGCCGGAGTATCGGGCTTCCAGGTCCATTTCGGCGCACGGCGCGTCACCAACCCCGGCGACTACTGCGACGTGCTCGTAGCCATGAACCCCGCAGCGCTCAAGGCCAACCGCAAATGGCTCAAGCAGGGCGCGACGGTGATCATCGACGGCGATTCGATCACCGAAGAGCATCTCAGGAAAGCGGGATTCGCCACGCTCGACCCGATCGCGGAGCTTGAACTGAACGAATACAACGTCGTCATCCCCGACATCACGTCGATGACGCGCGAAGCGCTCAAGGAGACCGGACTGGACAACAAAGCCGTGGTCAAGTGCAAGAACATGTTCGCGCTGGGCATCTGCTTCTACCTCTTCGACCGCCCCGAAGCGTACGCATACAAATATCTGGAGACCAAATTCGCGCGGAAAAATCCGGTCGTGGCCCAAGCCAACAAGCTGGCGATCGACGCGGGCTATAACTATGCGGCCAACACCCATCAGTTCGCCAACACCTACACCGTAGCCCCGGCGCCGCTCGAAAAGGGCACCTACCGCACCGTCAACGGCAACGTGGCGACGGCATGGGGCCTGTGCGCCGCCGCCGAGAAAGCCGGGCTGCCGCTCTTCTGCGGTTCGTATCCGATCACTCCGGCGACGGTCATCCTCGAAGAGCTTGCCAAGCGCAAGGACCTCGGCGTGAAGACCGTGCAGGCCGAAGACGAGATAGCGGGCATCTGCACCGCCATCGGCGCGGCGTTCGCCGGCAACTTCGCCGTGACGACCACGTCGGGTCCCGGACTCTCGCTCAAGAGCGAGGCGCTGGGACTGGCCGTGATGACCGAGCTGCCGCTGGTGGTCGTGGACGTACAGCGCGGAGGCCCCTCGACGGGTCTGCCGACCAAAACCGAGCAGAGCGACCTCTCGCAAGCCCTTTACGGCCGCAACGGAGAGTGCCCGGTGATCGTCGTGGCGGCATCGTCGCCCAGCGACTGTTTCCACTATGCGTTCGAGGCAGGACGGCTGGCGATGGAGCACATGACGCCCGTGATCCTGCTCACCGACGGCGTGAACAACAGCGGCCAGATCGCGCCGGAAATGCCCTGTGAGCCCTTCAAAAACGCCTGACCGGCCCAGATGATCTCCTGCAGGGCGATGATGCGGGACAGGGACGTGTCCTTGACCAGCGTGATGATCTCGTTGCCCATCGCCGGCAGAATACGCTTGGCGACCTGCGGCATCACGATGTACAAAAACGTCTGCAGACGCGAGTAGCCCAGCACCTCGGCGGCCTCATATTGACCACGCGGAATCGACTGCAGGCCCGAGCGATAGATCTCGGCAAAGTAGCCGGCGTAGTTGATGATGAACGCCACAACGCACGCCGTCCACTTGGAATCGGGCGTGAGCGAGATGCCGAACACGTAGTACGGGGCAAAGTAGATGGCAAACATCTGCAGCATGAGCGGCGTGCCGCGCATCACCGAAATGTAGATGCGCGCAATCCAGCGGAGCGGCGCAATTTTGCTCATGCGCATGAACGCCACGGGGATTCCCAGCGGAATCGACCCGAGCAGCGTCAACACAAACAGCTGCAAGCTGACCAAGAATCCCTGGCCAAGTATCTGCATCATGACCTGAATAGACAACCCAAGCTCTCTTTCACAGTAACAGAACAGCAGGTGTTAATTGAAATAGGCACAGTGCCCAAGATTGCGAGCGACAAGCCCGACGAAGCGTACTTTGGTACGCGAGGAGGGTTGGAGCCGCAAGGTTGGGTGCTGTGGCTATTTCAAAACCCAGTTGTCGAAGGATAGACCGTAGCTTGAATACTTGTCGCACAGGTCCTTGACCGTGCCGTCCTCGTAGAGCGCCTTGAGCGACTCGGTCACGGCGTCGGCCGACTTGGTGTCGCCCTTCTTAAAGCCGACGGCGTAGTGCTCGCTGGACAGCGGCTCATCAAGCTGCGTATAGGCATCGGGCTTGGCGGCAAGCTGATACTGGGCAATCGAAAGGTCGCAAGCCACGGCATCGACCGCGCCGCTCTCGAGCTGCATAAAGGCCGTATTGTACTCGCCGATGGTATCGAGCGTGGCAAACGTCGCCGCCAGATCCTTCCGGTCACCCTCGAGCACATCCTGCGCAGCGGAATCGGTCTGGGTAATCACGGTCTTTCCAGCAAGATCATCCCAGCTCTTGATGCCCGCATCCTTCTTTACCACCAGCACCTGCTCGTTGAGCATATACGGCTCGGAGAACGTGTAGTCGTCCTCGCGGCCCTCCATGGTAAAGCCGTTCCAGATGCAGTTGATGGCGCCCGAGTTGAGCAGCGTGTCTTTAGCGTCCCAGTCGATGGCCTCGTATTTGACCTCCCAGCCCTGCTTATCGGCAACAGCCTTGGCCAGATCGAGATCAAAGCCGGTGTACTCGCCGTCGTCGCCCACAAAGCCGTACGGAGGATAGGACTTATCAAAGCCCACCACGAGCTTCTTGGACTCCGCAGCGCCCTTTACATCCTTGGCCGCGGTAGATCCGGCAGCAGAGCCCTTGCCGGCACCACCGCCGCAGCCGACAAGACCAAGGCCGAGCACCGTGGCAAACGAGCCGGCTAGACCAACAAACTGACGACGAGACATATCGGTATTCATGGTATTCCCCCTTGGTGGCACTTTAGTTAAGTAAAGTGAGTCATGTAACGTTCAGAATCATACACTTTAGCGTGATAGAGCACAAGGCGAGTTTGCCCGCCGCGTGAGGGGTGTGGGGGTTAAGTTTCCTGCTCTACAGTCCTGCTCACGACGGAGGCCACATTAAGTGGCCTCCTGTTCGTGCGGAACTCGCGATAAACCTAAGCCGGTGTCCCCGCTCTCCCGGGGCCTGTGGTTACTTGGTTGTTGCATGCGGCTCGCTTTTCGGAACAGGGCTGATAATTCTAGATGCAAGGCGCTCTTGGTCGTTATGGGCCTGGGGCGTCTGTCTTATATAGGTAGATTCCTTGCGGGTTCGAATCCCTCCGCATGCCCACGAAAAAGCGCTCCAGGTTCATAAGAGCCTGGAGCGCTATGTTCTTTGGGGCTGGGACGGAGGGATTCGAACCCCCAACAGCCGGCACCAAAAACCGGAGTTCTACCGTTGAACTACGTCCCAATGTGTGGTGTTGCCCAAAAGCAACCCGTTTAGTTTACCTAATCTGCGAGGGCATCGCAAACGCCATCGAGCAGGCGTACGGCGAGTGTCTGCGCATCACTTGCGGTGAAGGTTCCGTTGTAACGCGTCATGCCCGTGAGCTCAATGCGGATGCGCGCAGGTTTTTGTTGCGCGGCGACATTGGCGGTGCGGATGCGCTGTGCCAGGTTGTGACACTCGGCAAGGGCGATCGTGGCGCGCGGCGCTGCACCTGCGGGCAGCTCATCGCTTGCGATCTCGAGTACCAGATCAACGTCGGTCGGAACCTCGGAATCGCAAAGCATCATGCCGCTGCTGTCGGTCGTCGCCGTGGCGATGTTCCACATGCGCGATGCAACGCTACGCGCGATGGGGTCCTCGCCAATGACGGCAATCTGGAAACGCTCGAGTACGTTGGCCGCGCGGGCAAAACCGATGCGCGACTCGGCCTCGATAACCGAGGGCTTGCCCTCCCACACGTGATGCAGGCGGTTGATATAGGCGTAGGTATCCTGGAATGCCATGCCATCGGCAAACAGGCCGACATTTTCCTGGAACTGCTGCAGAGCGGCCTCGGTGTGCGGGCCAAAATAGCCGTCGTCCTCACCGCAGGCAAAGCCCAAAACGTTGAGCGCTCGCTGCAGGGCCTGAACGTCGGCGCCATGGAAATTGGGCATGCGCAGATAGAGCGTGCGGTCGCCCAGCTTATACGAGGCGTCTACCAGGGCGCTCCAACAGGGGATATCGACGGCACAGCCAGCGGCAAGGCCGCTATCGAGCCTAAAGGTGCCAACAGCCTGCTCGGTGGTGGTGCCAAAGCACTTGTCGGAGATCTCGGCGTCATCGATTGTATAGCCGAGCTGCAGAAGGCGGGACTGGACGTCCTCGACGGCTGCTCCCTGCATGCCCGTTGTAATAGGTTCCATGAGCGAACCCCTTTCGGCGTACCATTCGTACTATTTGAGCGTGTGTCGGATAGACAACGCAAAGGGATGCATAAACATGCACTCAACAGTGTAGCAAGTTGTACCCAAATACGCTGCTGACAGGTTTTATAACCCCGCTAGTTAAGGCGCTCCACAAAGAAATCTGCCATGGAGTCGAACAGCTGGCGCGCATGCGGGTCGAGCTCAACATTCTCGATGGCCGCTTTCGCCTTGGCGGTCAGGTCGAGCGCGTAAGTGTGGGCGTAATCGATGGAGCCGGTCTCCTGGAAGATCTCCACGGCGCGTGCAAGTTGCGCGGGGTCCTCGGTGCCCGAGGAAAGGATTGCCTCGACCTCGTCGTGATAACGCTCGTCTGACAGGGCGTGCACGGCGACGAGGGTGCGCTTGCCCTCGGTGATATCGGTGCGGAAGTCCTTGTTGGCGGCCTCTTTGGTGCCGATCAAGTTGAGCAGATCGTCCTGAATCTGGAAGGCAAGGCCCGTGTGCAGGCCAAAGGCGCGCAGTGCCTCGACCTGCTGTTCGCTGCCTCCGCCAATGATGGCTCCGGCGGCAAGTGGCGTAGCTCCGCTGTAGTACGCGGTCTTGTGCGTCGCCATGTTCAGATAATCGTCGACCGAGATGTCAAAGCGCTCGTCGCGGACCCAGCCCAAGTCGAGCGCCTGGCCCTCGATGGTGCGAACGATCATCTCGGTGAGCTCGTGGAGCACGCGGAGTTTCACGTCTGCCTCGAGCGTGGGGTCGTCGAGAACCGTCTTGGTGACCATGGTGAGCGCCAGATCGCCGCAGTTGATGGCAAGGCCAGTGCCCTCGGTAAGGTGCATGCAAGGCTTGCCGCGACGCAGCTGGCCGTTGTCGGCTATGTCGTCATGGATAAGCGCTCCCGACTGAAAGTGCTCGATAGCTGCCGCCGCGCTGCGGGCGCTCTCAAAGCTGCCACCTACCGCGGTGGCGGCGAGCATGCAGATGAGCGGGCGGTGGCGCTTGCCGGCATTGGCCGTAAATGTCGAGAGCGGGGTATACAGGTAGCGCTCGATATCGGCAGAGGTCGCCTGTCCGTCAAAGAACGTGGCCAGATAGTCGTTGATCTGGTCAAAGTGCTGGGCTAAAAAGCTGGTAAACGGACTGGACACGGGTTCTCGCATTCTTTCTTAGGTTGCATCGTTGCGGTGTGCAGATACCATATTGCCACATTGGAGTTGCCGGCGCGTCTGTTTTGGCGATTTGGGGAAACGGGACGCGTGCGCGTGCCGGCTGCTTATATAAGCCTAAAGTGCTCGAGCGCCTTGACGACGCCATCTTTGTCGACCGAGTCGGTGATGTAGTCGGCGCGCTTTTTGAGATAGTCCGGCGCATTGCCCATGGCGATACCGACATCGACGGCGTTCATCAGCGAGACGTCATTGCTGGCGTCGCCGATGCCGTATACGGTTCCGTGGTGGGGATCGAGGGCGTCGAGTACAGACTGGATGCCCCCGCGCTTCGTGCATTCGCGGGGCGAGATTTCGGTTACCTCGAGTTCGAGCTCGTTAAAGCACAGCAGCGGCTCAAGTGCCTTATCTTGAGCGATGCGGCTGGCGAGCGATGTAGACATCAAGATCTTGTAGGCACTGTAATGTTGCAGCTGCGTGACTGCGTCGCCCAGGGTGCGCGCGTATCCGGGGGCATCGGGGGCATCGGCACTCATGCGCACGACGCCGTTGAGGCCCTCAAAGCGGATGACCTCGCTCGACTGCTCAAGATAGGGGGCAAGGCGCTGCAGCATGCCGGGCGTCATCGACAGATCGCGAATTGCGTGTCCGTTGATCTCGGCGTAACCGCCCGCAAGACAGACGATGCCGGTCCAGGGCAGCTCAAGAAGTTTGGGGTGGATGCAGCTGAGGGTGCGCCCTGTGCAGATAAAGGCCATGTTGCCATTTGCAACGAAATCGCGGATGGCCTGCGAGACCGCCTCGTTGGGATAGGGGGACAGGTCTCGCTCGCTCTCGGGAAGCTCTTGTGCCACTCGAGGGTCTTGCCACGCGAGCGTGCCGTCAATGTCGAAGAAGCAGATATCGCCGTGCTTGTGGGTTGGGCTGGCGACAGGGGAGGCCGAGGCGGTGGGCACAAATCCCGGCTCGAGGCCCATGATCTGGTCAAAATGCTCTTTAACGCGGGGAACGGAGATGCCGATGACCACCTGGGCGGTCTTGCCCGTAATGATGAGGCCTTTGGCGCCCGCCGCGACAAACGACGCGTTATCTGCAACGATGGAAGGGTCTGCGACCTCGACGCGCAGGCGCGTGGCGCAGTTGGTTGCGCCCGCAATATTGCCAACGCCACCTAAAAGCTGAATTACCCGCTCAGCGAGGACGTGATCTTGATCGGATTGACTATTGACCTCGTCATTGGGAGATTGCTCTTTGGCAAAGCCGCTTCCCGTTAAATGATCGATTGCCGCGCGATTGGCGACATGATCCTCGCGGCCCGGCGTCTTAAGGTCATAGATCAAGATGAGTGCTCGAAAACTCACAAAAAAGATGAGGCTAAAGGCAAGGCCGATACCGAGCGCCAAAAGATAGGCACCGGCATGCATGCGCATGAGCGGAATAAAGTTGAAGGCTGCCATCTCCATGAGGCCGCCCGAGAAGATGCCGACGATGCCAAAGAGATTCATGGTTGTGGCAAGGCAAGACGATAAGACGGCGTAGAGAAAAAAGAGTCCGGGGTGGGTGAACATAAAGAGAAACTCGAGTGGCTCGGTAACGCCGCAAACCACCGAGGCGATGATGGCGGGAACAAGGATGACCCTGAGGCCGGCGCGGCGCTCGGGTTTTGCGGTGGAGTAGAACGCGGCTGCGATGGCAGGAAGGCCAAAGAGCTTGACCCAGCCAGTGGCGGTAAAACCGGCCCACGGCGCAAGCTCATTAAGGGGGCGCGTGCTATGGGAGAGGATGGGGAGCAAGTTGCTCCACGTGGCGTAGATGCCGTCGTTAATGACCAGGTTGTCGTAGTAGATCGGCATGTAGAGCAGGTGGTGCAACCCCATGGGCTCGAGTGCTCGCTCCAAAAACACAAAGATGCCTACGCCAAAGGGACCGACGCCCGCAAGCGCGTGGCGCAGCGTTTCGGTCGCTGCGTATACGAAGGGCACGATGACGGCCGAGATAGCGGCAAGGGCGAACACGGCAAAAAAGCTGATGAGGTAGACCAGCGAGGAACCCGAGAAAGTGCCGAGCCAATCGGGAACCTTGGCATCGTAGAAGCGGTCATGGATGGCGACGACGATTGCCGATACCGCTAGCGGGCCGATAATGCCGGTGTCGAGCGTCTTGATGCCGTCGATGATGGTGATACCGCTAGCGGGGGTCAAAGACGCCGGGTACTTAAGTCCAAGGTTGTCTCCGCTCAGCTTGATGATCTCGCTCAAAAAGAAGCAATAGGCAAAATAGGCCACGAGCGCCTCGAGGCAGCAACGCCGCGCTGGATGATGGTCCAAAAAACATACCAAGGGGTTCCGTATACGGCGAGGTCGCCGACGATGTCCGCAGACGTTGCGAGGGCGGAGACGCCGACCATAAGGCCCGATATGGAAAACAGCATGGCGGGCGCGAACATTGCCCCGCCAAAACGTTGGATTTTTTGCAGCATGTTCTGCCTCCCGAATATCGAGGCGCGTTGCGCGTGGTGAAACGTTTAAACAATGGATTCATTGT
>OHPS01000939.1_pt1 | contig 9795 bp, 6 predicted proteins | sample 1577811 | NCBI WGS metagenome assembly OHPS01 (sample SAMEA3879552, study PRJEB24766) | human gut metagenome | biome: human-associated habitat; feature: feces | place: USA | collected 1985/1987
TCCAGTTCAATATCCCGCTTGACGAAAACACAGACTCATCAGACGACCTATCCTCTGACTCCTACACCAAAATAGGCGGAGTTGACACAGCGGCATGAACGATATCCTTAAAAGCTGTACCCTCTGCCCAAGAGAGTGCAAAGTGAACCGATACGAGCATAAAGGCTTCTGCGGTGAAACTGCCAAAGTAAGGATAGCCCGAGCCGAGCTTCATATGTGGGAAGAACCTTGTATCAGCGGCACAGAAGGCTCAGGCACAGTATTTTTCTCAGGATGCTGTCTGAAATGCTGTTTCTGCCAAAACTACGAAATATCCGCTCAGAGCAAAGGCTTTGAGCTTACCGAACAAGAACTTGCAGACACTTTTCTGCGGCTTCAATCAATGGGCGCAAACAACATAAACCTCGTCAATCCCACCCATTTCGTTCCGCAAATAATCAAAGCGCTCGACCTCTGTAAAGATAAGCTCACTATCCCAGTGGTCTATAACAGCGGCGGTTATGAAAAGCCCCAAACGCTGAAGCTTCTTCGTGGCTATGTGCAGATATTTCTACCCGACCTTAAATATTTTGATCCTACACTTTCGAATAAATATTCCAAAGCCGCAGACTATTTTGAAAACGCCGCTGCTTCAATACATAAAATGGCGGAGCTTTCAGGCAAGCCAACCTTTGACGAAAAGGGCATAATGCAGAGCGGCACAATAGTCCGCCACCTTGTCCTCCCTACCCACCGTAAAGACTCCATAGAGCTTATGGAGTGGCTGGGCAAAAATTTTGCCAAAAACGAGATAATGATAAGTCTTATGAGCCAGTTCACCCCCGTGTATAAAGCCTTTGACTACAAAGAGCTTTGCCGTAAGACATCAACTTTCGAGTATAACACCGTCATTGACGCCGTGAACAAATACGGTTTTGAGGGTTTTGTCCAAAGCCGCACATCCGCCGCCAAAGATTTTATCCCCAAATTTTATGACGAAAAATACTACTGATATCCAATTTTTTATCGGACTGCCATGCTAACGCAGACAGCCCGATATTTTTGTAATAAAATTGTTATACATTCCCTATTGACATTTTGAACAAAAAAGTTTATAATGTTAATGTAAGTTTGGTAAAACAAACTTGAATGGGGTAACTTATGGGGTAAACATTAGTCACCAACCGTAAAAAGGGCAGCAAAATTGCCGCCTGCATATAAGTTATCGAAAAGAGGTCATGCAAATGTCAAAGGCTTTCGGTTCAAGATATTCCATTGAAAATTCCGAGGAAGCAAAGGAGTATTTTGAGTTTGTAAAGGACCTGCTTGACAGCGATGTTGTAAACGAAATGAAAAATTTTCGTCATCACTATAGTACGACTTGCTATCAGCATTGCATCAATGTATCCTACTATAACTATCTCGTTTGCAGAAAATTGGGACTAAATTCAAGATCCGCAGCAAGAGCAGGTCTGCTTCACGATCTGTTTCTTTATGATTGGCGGGATCGTGAGAAGAAAAAAGGCGAAATGCCTCACGGAATGACCCACCCAAAGGTCGCACTCAACAATGCAAAACAGCATTTTGAGATAGGCAAGCGTGAGGAGGATATGATAGTCAAGCATATGTGGCCGCTGACCCTGAAATTCCCTAAATACGCTGAATCTTACGTTATCGTGTGTATCGACAAATACACCGCAATGTTGGAAATAGGCTCTTATTTGGGTCAGAAAATGAAAGAAAAAGCGAAAGCAATGCGAACAAAACAGCATTAAACCAAAGCGGACAGGCACACACCTGTCCGCTTTCAGTTTGTTGACAAAGTCCTAAATAAATGTACAATTAATCATACACTTATATAAATGCAAAAAGGCCGTCCCTAAGATAAGGGACGGTCTTTCCCGTTTATCAGGCAAAATAAACGGATATTGGTGTTTAGTGAATGTCGTTGTAAAGTGCAATGTAATCCTTGGCGGACTTTGTCCAACTGAAATTCTGCTTGAGCGCAGTATTCACAAGCCTGCCCCACTTCATCTTGTCATCATAGTATGCCCTGGCTCTAACAACAGCGTCAAGCATATCATGTGCGTTGTAAGACTTGAAAGTAAATCCGTTGCCGCCCTTGTCGCCTGCGTCATGGATACTGTCTCTCAAACCGCCTGTCTCTCTTACGATAGGTATAGTACCATATCTCAGAGCGATCATCTGAGCCAAACCGCAAGGCTCGCTCTGCGACGGCATAAGGAACATATCCGCACCAGCGTATATCTTCTTTGACAGCTCAGGCACAAAACCAATTGTCAGACCCACTCTGTCAGGATAACGATAATGCATTTCGCTGAAAAAGTCCTCGTATATCTTCTCGCCCGAACCAAGAATAGCAAACTTGCAGCCAAGCCTGATGATGTCCTCAAACACATACTTGATAAGGTCAAGACCCTTGTGTGAAACAAATCTCGTTACGATACCGATAACAGGCTCTTTTCCATGTGCCATGCCAAGCTCGCTGAGCAAAGCGTGCTTGCAAACAGCCTTGCCCGTCTTGTCATTCAAACTATAATTCTTAGCAATAACAGGATCAGTTGCAGGATCATAGATCTTCTGATCTATTCCGTTGAGTATTCCGCAAAGCTTGTATTGCTTGTTCACAAGCTCCCTGTCAAGACCATGTGAATACCATGGATCAAGTATCTCCCAAGCATAGCTTGGCGAAACTGTCGTCACCTTGTCAGCCGTTTCAATAGCAGCCTTCATAAAGTTCACATCACCATCATATGAAAGCAGATCCGTGTGATAAAGCGGAATGCCCATTATGTCGTTGATAAGTTCTAAGCCATATTGTCCCTGATACTGAATATTGTGTATGGTAAATACCGTCTTGATATCCTCATAACCCTGCTGATAGCGGTAGAAAATATCATAATAAACAGGAACAAGTGCCGTCTGCCAGTCATTGGCGTTTATAACATTCGGCTTAAAGTCGATGTATCTCAGCAGCTCGAGAACTGCCCTTGAGAAGAATATAAATCTCTCAGCGTCATCATAAAAGCCATACAAGCCGTTTCTCTGGAAGTAATACTCATTATCCAAAAGATAATAAGTCACTCCGTTCACAACGCCTGTAAAAACGCCGCAGTATTGGTTTCTCCATGCCACCGGCACAGTGAAATTCGTAACATATGTCAGCTTGTCCTTAAGCTCCTGCCTGATAGAGCTGTAATAAGGTATCACGACTCTGCAATCGTGACCCTCGGCATTGATAGCCGCAGGCAGTGAGCCTGCAACATCAGCCAATCCACCTGAAGCAATAAAAGGCAAAGCCTCACTTGCAGTATAAAGTATGTTCATATCCGAACCCTCTTTCCTAAGTCATTGCGACCTTTTTATACAGAAGCTCCCTTTCCTACATACATAGGATACTGTGGCGAGCTTGTAAGGATATGGTTTTCACAGATAGAAACGTTCTTGTCTGTGATAAGATAGTTAAGCTCAGCATTGTCACCAACAACAGTGCCCTGCATAAGGATACAGTTCTTGACCTTTGCACCCTTGCCTACCTTAACGCCTCTGAACAGTACAGAGTTCTCTACCTCGCCCTCTATGATACAGCCGTCAGCAATAAGAGAATTTGATACCTTGCTGTCCAGATCGTACTTAACAGGAGCGTTGTCGCTTACCTTTGTGTAGATAGAACGCTTTGGAACGAACAGCTTGCGTGCATTCTCAGGTTCAAGCAGAGCCATGTTTGACTTAAAGCAGCTTTCAGGGCTGTTGAGCTTGCTGAAATAGTTATCGTACTCGTAGATCTTTATCTTAAGCTCTCTGCACTTCTCCTGAAGAATATTTCTCTCAAAGCTTACATTTCCTCTAGCCATTGCGTCATTAACAGTTTCAATAAGGAAATCCATTGACATAACGAACACATTAAGGCTCGTTGTGCAAGTGCCGCTGATGTCAGGATTGATAAGAACAGAAGTTACGTTCTTGTCAGCGTCAACGTTGAATACTGTTGAAGTCTTTATATCATCAGAGCTGTAAACGCCAGTGTGTGCAACAGCAGTAATGTCAGCACCGCTCTCTATATGAGCCGCAACGATAGGCTTGTAATCAATATTAGTTACAACGTCGCAGTCTGAAAGGATAACATATTTAGCTCTTGAGTGCTTGATAAAGCTCATCGCACCATAAAGAGCCTCGATCCTGCCTCTGTAAAGAGTGCTTTCAACGTTGCCGAATGGAGGCAGAATGTAAAGTCCGCCCTTTTTTCTGGCCAGATCCCACTCTCTTGCAGAGCCGAGGTGATCCAGAAGTGACTGATAGTTAGATTTTGTTATAACACCGACCTCGCTTATGCCGCTGTTTACCATGTTAGACAGTGGGAAGTCGATAAGGCGGTATCTTCCGCCAAACATTACAGAACCCATAGTTCTGTTCTTTGTCATGTCGCCAAGAGTCGTGTCGTGCATATTAGCGAAAACAAGACCCAGTACGTTACCCATATTTACATCCATGTTTACTCGGTCCTTTCTTAGATATTCTCGTAAATTATTGCCTTTGGTGCAACAACACTGCCGTCAGAAACGGTCAGATTATTGCCCACTACAGCAACGCCCCATGAGTCCTTGTCCTCGATAGTTTCAGGTCTTGCACCGATCTGAGCGTTCTCACCGATAACAGTGTTCTCGCCAACGATAGCATACTCGACCTTTGCACCCTTCTTGACAACTGCGCCAGGCATAAGGATAGAATCCAGTATCTCAGCGCCCTCCTCAACAGTAACGCCGTCAGAGATCATTGAAAACTCGACTGAACCGTCGATAACGCAGCCCTCTGTTACCATAGAGTTCTGTACCTGAGCGTTCTTTCCTATGCTCTGAGGTGGCATAACAGGGTTTCTTGAGTATATCTTCCAGCTTGTGTCATAAAGATCGATAGGAATGTTAGGATTGATAAGGTCCATATTTGCTTCCCAAAGAGAGTCGATAGTTCCAACGTCCTTCCAGTAGCCGTCAAAACGATAAGCCACGAGCTTTTCGCCTGCTTCTCTCATGTCAGGAATAATGTTCTTGCCGAAGTCCTTTGAAGCTTCCTTGTCGTTCTCATTAGCAATAAGATAAGCTTTCAGCTTTTTCCAAGTGAATATGTAGATACCCATTGAAGCAAGAGTTGAACGAGGGTTCTTTGGCTTCTCCTCGAAGTCGATGATGTTGTCGTCCTCGTCGGTTATCATGATGCCGAAACGTGACGCCTCTTCCTTTGGAACGTCCAGAACAGCGATAGTAGCGTCAGCATTCTTAGCCTTGTGATATTCAAGCATCTTGTTGTAATCCATTTTGTAGATATGGTCGCCTGAAAGAACAACAACATACTCAGGGTCATATCTGTCTACAAAAGCGATATTCTGATAAATAGCGTTTGCAGTACCAGAATACCAGTCAGCGCCTGAAGCTGTCTGATAAGGAGGAAGCACATGAACGCCTCCGTGTATTCTGTCAAGATCCCAAGGCTGACCGTTTCCAATGTACTCATTGAGTACCAATGGCTGATACTGTGTCAGCACGCCCACTGTGTCGATACCTGAATTGATACAGTTCGAGAGAGGGAAATCAATGATACGATACTTAGCACCGAAAGGTACTGCCGGTTTTGCAACGCTCTGTGTCAGGGCATACAATCTGCTTCCCTGACCGCCTGCCAGCAGCATTGCAACACATTCTTTTTTGTTGAACATAATTAATTCACCCACCAATTTTTATTAAGTCTATATTACTCAGCCTTTTTAGCTGTGGACTTCTTAGTTGTTTTCGCCTTAGCGGCTTTTTTGACAGCAGTTTTCTTAGCCGCCGTCTTTGTCTTTTTCTTATTCTCTGCCTTTTTCTCAGGCACAGGTCTTTCCTCTTTCTTCACCGTGAAATACATACAAGAGAACGCAGGAATGTCGATACAAACAGACTGATCGAAACCGTGCATCTTCTCATCAACAGCCTTTACAGTGCCGTTAGTGCAAGGGGATCCGTCAACAGAAGACGAGTTGAACACCTCTGTATAGCTGCCCCAGTAAGGAACGCCAAAGCAGTATGACTTTCTTTCCACAGGAACGAAGTTGCACACAATGATGACCTCTCCGCCGTTTTTGTCAAAACGTCTGAAGATGATGATGCTCTGCTTGAAATCGTCATTTGATATCCAGCTGAAGCCCTCCCAAGAGAAATCTCTCTCCCAGAACTGAGGGTGGTCAAGATAGAAATGATTGAGGTTCTTGGAGTAGTTCAGATAATTGCGGTGGTTCTCATATTCGTCCACCATGAACCATTCCAGACCATTCTCGTAATCCCACTCTCTGAACTGAGCAAAATCAGCACCCATGAACAGAAGCTTCTTACCTGGGTGAGCCATCATATAAGCCATGAACAGCTTGCACTGCTTGAACTTATTGTCGATATCTCCACCATACATTTTATTTACCAATGAAGCCTTACCATGCACCACCTCGTCATGAGAGATAGGCAAAATAAAGTTTTCAGAGAAAGCATAGAAGAATGAGAACGTGAGCATATCATGATGAAAAGCTCTGTCAATAGGGTCAAGAGCCATATATTTGAGCATATCGTTCATCCAGCCCATATTCCACTTGAAGTTGAAGCCAAGACCGCCGTCGCTCGCAGGCTTTGTTACCATAGGCCATGAAGTTGACTCTTCGGCTATCATAAGGGTATTAGGGTTTCTTCCGAACACAGCGGTATTGAGATCCTTGAAGAACTGAACAGCTTCAAGATTTTCCTTGCCACCGAACTTGTTAGGCGTCCACTCTCCGTCACGTCTGTCATAGTCAAGATAAAGCATAGACGCAACAGCGTCAACTCTCAGACCGTCAACGTGATATTTTTCTATCCAGTAAAGAGCGTTTGAGATAAGGAATGACTTTACCTCGCCCTTTGAATAATCGAAAACTCTCGTTCCCCAAGTGAGGTGATCTGCCTTTTTCGGGTCAGAGTATTCATATGACGGACCTCCGTCAAACTCGAACAGTCCTGCTTCATCTCTAGGAAAATGTGCAGGCACCCAATCAAGGATAACGCCTATTCCCGCCAAATGGAAAAGGTCTATCATTTTCATGAAGTCATAAGGCGTGCCGAAACGTGAAGTCGGCGCAAAATATCCGATACCCTGATAGCCCCAAGAGCCGTCAAAAGGATATTCCGCCAGCGGCATAAGCTCGATATGAGTATAGCCCATTTCCTTTATATAAGGGATTATAGTATCTGCAAATCTAACATACGAGAAATATTTTCCGTCAGGACAAGCCTTCCATGAATTGAGATGTACCTCATAGATATTCATAGGACAATTGTAGATATCCTTAGACTTCTTCTCGGCCATCCACTTTTTATCGCTCCAAAGATAATCGTCTATATCGAAAACCTTTGAGCCGGTGTTCGGAGCGACCTCCATGTGTGTGCCGTACGGATCAGCCTTATAATGGGTCTTGCCGTCACAGCCGTGGATACAGTATTTATATGTATCATAAGTCTGAAGCCCGGTAACAAAAGCCTCCCACACCTCTGAGTCGTCTATCTTCTCCATTGGAGTGGCATTTTCGTCCCAGTCATTGAAATCTCCCACAACAGAAATGCCCTCAGCGTGTGCCGCCCAGACTCTGAAATAATATCCTTCTACGCCGTCTTTCTCTCCCTTATGACAGCCAAGAAACTTATATGTTTCGCAGTTTGTGCCATTGTGGAAAAGATAGAGCGGCAGTTCATAATCCTTTGGAATAATATCTATCACAATTCAGCCTCCCTTGTCTTTTTGTGAAAACCGCTGAATAATTTCGGTGTTTCATATTTATATTTTAATCTTTTTTGAACAAATTTGCAATAGTTTTAGTAGTTATTCTCGTATTCGCACATATTTCAACAGATAGTTTTATGTATTTTGCACAATAGATTTTATATAATAACATAGAAAAAGTAAAGTCAAAGTATACAAAAGTAAAAAATTGCAGGCAAAAGTCGGCAAAGTCATTTACATTCATTTTTCATTCTCGTCACGAAGGAAAATTTTTGCGGCAATAATAGTTATATCGTCACGCCTGCCTCCTGTTCGCTGAGCAAGCGCCTTTGCGCCAAGCGCCGTGACTATCTCCTGAGCGTTCATTCCGTTACAACGGAGTATCTCTCGTGCTGTAGCGTCCTCGACACCGTCTGAGGTCATAAGCAGAACGTCCCCGTCAAAGAGCTTAAGTTCGCTCACATCAGGTGTACACTCCGCAAGTATCCCAGCAGGAAAAGCCTGTCCGCCGATAGCTTTAAGACCGCCGTCACGGAAAAGAAAGCTTTGCGCCGCACCCGATTTAAGAAACTGCACCGTTCCGCCATTAAGCTCCAGCCGCATTATATCAAGGGTCGCAAAAGATTCCTCCCAGCCCTTAACTCTGAGCATGGAATTTATAAGCCTATGGGCTGTCTGCATAGACATTCCCGATCGTATGAGCCTTGTAACAAGACTTACGGAAAACAATGAATCCAGTCTCGCTCTTTTTCCTGTTCCCATGCCGTCTGAAAGGACGATATACTTTTCGTTGACGCTTGAATCGAAGACTTCAAAGCTGTCCCCCGAATATTCTCCGCTTGACGAAGCTGAAAAGCTTTTTATATCAACTGTGAATTTCGGTATTTCCGCAAAGGACATTCTGGTTATATTATCCACCTTGACTATCACAGGCATATCAAGGTCATAATCTATCATTTCTGAAAGCGTTGCTGTGAGCCTTACAAGATCACCCCTGAACTGCGCAGTTATAAAAACGTCCACACGCTGACAAAGGTTTTCGTCTATGTAAACGCAGGCTTTCACATTTGGATAGCCAAGGTTTGAGAAATGCTCCCTTACTCTTGCTGAAAGCTGAGGATCAACGCTTCTCACCTGACCTGCTCTAAAAGAAAGGTCGGATAAGATATCCTCCATGGAGGAAAGCTGTTCGCTTAAAAACTCACGCATTTCACGAACTCTCATGCTGTCGGCACGTTCTGCCACAAAGTCGGTATACAACTCATTGAAGCTTTTGCAAAGAAGCGACTTTCTCACACAGCCACCCAAATGCTTTTCAACGTCGTCAAGGCTGAGGTTATTATATGTACAAACTATGCTTTCAAGCTTTGAAAAGCTGTCATCAAGCTGTACACAACGCTTACTGCACACTGAGTACATATCGCAATCGGTACAAACAACAGATCGTACACGCTTTGACAGTGTAGCTTCCTTTGAGCGTTTATCTATCGCCGCAGTGACCATTGTAAGCTGACCTCTGATACCACCCAGAGTTCTCGAAGCCATGTTGAGCTTTGAAGAAGTGGTCTGCCCTACAAGGTCAACGGAATTTCTCACTCCCACCACTTTTTTTGCCACCCTTTTTATCACAGGAACAGGCAGGGCGATAAAAAGCACAGAGCCTATAAGCAAATCAGCAAACATTGAAAATGTATCACCGTTCACGCCCATTGCCACAAGGCTCACAAGTGAAACTGCAAGGAAAACAAGCACTATCACAAGAGAGCCGAATTGCAGAAAAGCTCCGCAGATAAGTCCTGACGTGGCAAGCAAAAGTGTATTTCTCGCAAGTGACGGAGTACAAAGGAGTACACCGCAGGTGGTCAATGCACCAACGACTGCACCGCCTATATTTCTATACTTTCGCACTGCCATAAGCATAAACAAAGTGCCTGCTATCCTGCCCAGATTCACCACATGGAGCGGTGCGGCAGTGATGGTCGAGATAAACATAATATAAAGTATAGCTGTGAAAACTCCGTTTAT
>OHPS01000951.1_pt1 | contig 9644 bp, 7 predicted proteins | sample 1577811 | NCBI WGS metagenome assembly OHPS01 (sample SAMEA3879552, study PRJEB24766) | human gut metagenome | biome: human-associated habitat; feature: feces | place: USA | collected 1985/1987
TTACGCCGTGCAGGTGGGGTAACAGGCCCTCGGTACTGTGCAGGGACGCATATCCATATTTCAGCGGACGATTACACACCCCAACAGATACGAAACCTAGTAAACATATTTGCAAGCAAAGAAGATTTTCTGTGGGACTCTTTGCAGGTTTCGACCGCTCGTGAAAGTTACTGCCGCAAAATGGACAAGGAATTTATCAAAGAGATAAACCAAAAGAAACCTACCGATATGGAAACGATAAAGAGGCTTTGGTATCACGGCAGAATGAGCGAGCAGTTTCAGCATTATTCAAACAGCCGATATGTTATCTGCAATCTTCACAGCTTTTTTCAGCACGGACATTATGAGATAAGGGCTTACAATGGTTCTCTTCATGCAGGAGAGGTAAGAAGTCAGATAGTTTTGGCACTTGCTATTTCAAATGCTGCAATGACAAAGAAATACTGCTCTCCTCACGTTTCGCAGAGTGATAATATGCGGTACAGCTTTAGGGTATGGCTTTTGAATCTTGGACTTATCGGAGATGAGTTCAAGAATTGCAGAACGCATTTGCTAAAACATTTGGATGGCGATATTGCATGGCGGCACCCGGAGGACGGAATAGCCGCAAGAGCAAAGCTGAAAGAAAAACGTGAAGCTGAACGGCAAGCCGCCCGTGGGCAGCGTGTCGAGCCTGTAAGCGAGGTTCAGGAGTTAAACGAAAATGTATCCGATGAAATTTCAGAGCCGTCAGAAAGCGAATGTGAGGAAATTATGGAGTACGAAGATGAACAAGAAGAATCGTTTGAAATGAGTATGTAATGGAGGTCACAATGAGTAAAAAACAGCTATATATTGCATATGGAAGCAATATAAATTTGGAGCAAATGACATACAGATGTCCTCATTCAAAGGTTGTAGGAACGGCGGAAATCAAGGATTATGAATTGGAATTTAGAGGCGTTGCAACCATTGTTCCGAATAAAGGGGCAAGTGTTCCTGTTCTGATCTGGGAACTTGACGAAAGGGATTTGCCTACTCTTAACAAATACGAAGGCTACCCCAGTTTCTACAGGCAGGAAAAGATGTCGTTTGAATTGAATGGGAAAGTTTGTACTGGAATGGCGTATCTGATGAATTATGGAGAGCTTTCTCCGCCAAGTCAGATGTATTACAATACGATTTTGCAGGGATACAGAGAAAACGGTTTGGACGAGAAATATCTTCAAACGGCTCTTGAAAATTTTCAGCAGCTTGAGTATTACATGAATGATGAATTCGATGAGGATTACGATCTTGACGACGATATGCAGATGAAATTTTAGGAGGTTTGCGGTTTGAGATACAAAGGTTTTTATGTGAAAATATCTCCCGATACTGATCTGCATCGGGCGGATAAGGACGGCAATGATATTCTCTGTAAAGGCTTTACTATAGAAGTTTTTGCGGATGAGTCCGAAAAGCTTGAAATTGATGTTTTTTCGGCGGCAGTAGATTTTGAGATTCTTGAAAATAGCTTGTCTGAAGTGGAACAATTTGCTAAGGATTATATTGGCTGTGAGGAGAAGGAATACCGTAGAATGATTGATGAGCTCAGTGAATATTGACCGGGAGGAATAATTTTTAATCGGAATGGTCATAATTTATATTGTTTTAGATATGCATCCATTTGGTATCAGCAAGACAAGTTAGAAAGCTTGCAAATCCTTTATTTATGAGGGTTTGCGAGTTTTTTGTTTTACAATAAAAAAAGCTTCCGAACAGCCGCTGACAACTGCTCGGAAGCTAATGCTTTACCTATCATATATCGCTTATCCCTGCACTATCTTTCTTCTTGCACATGATCCTATACCCCACTCTCCCGTAAATAAAACTCAGAACCCAGCCTGCCGGCATTGACAGCCATACTGCCGATACGCCTATGACCGATACTAGAGCGTAGGTGAAAATAATTCGGAACGTGAGATTTATTATGCTTCCGGATAAAAACAGCTTCAAACACCCAAGCCCCCTTAACATTCCGTTGAAGCTTGAATTTATTCCCATTATTATATAACAAAGCGCAAGGTCTGTCATGTAGCCCATGCCTGTTTCTATGGCGGAAGCTGAGGAGCTTGACAAGTCCATAAAAAAGCCCAAAAATCGCCGTCTGAGAAGCATTATCACTGCAAATTCTATCACCGCTATGCCTGCGCATAACAGCACGCTCGCCTTGTAGCCCTCTCTGATACGCTCTTTTTTGCCTGCCCCAAGATTTTGTGCTGTGTAGGTGGATACCGCATTTCCGCAAGCTATGAACGGCATTATCGCAAAGGAGTCTATCTTTGAAGCCGCCGTGTACCCTGCAAGCACGTCCGAGCCAAAGGGATTGACAGCAGACTGCACAATTAACATTCCCACCGACACCACTGACTGCTGTATCACCGATACTGCCGCATAGGACGACATCTCTTTTAACACTGCCCCCGAAAAGAAGCTGAACTCTGCTCTTTCATGGTCTTTTATGTATACCTTGTCAGTAAGAAGCAGAAACGATATCACTGCCGATACTCCCTGAGCAATGAAAGTCGCCCATGCCGCACCTGATACGCCCATGGAAAATCCCCCTACAAACAAAAGGTCAAGCCCTATGTTCAGCAAAGAGGACATCACAAGCAGATGAAAAGGCGTCTTTGAGTTGCCAAGAGCACTAAATACCGACGCTTGCACGTTGTAAAGAAACATAAACGGCATACCTAAGGAATATATCCGCAGATAGTTTGCGGCGTCATTTATGATATTCTGAGGCGTTTTCAGAAGTCTTAAAAGCGGCATACTAAGCACCACCCCAAGAACCGCTATCAACGCTGCGACCATAAGTGAAAATATCAGCACAGTGGAAATGCCCGTCTTGACCTTTGACTTGTTTCCAGCACCGCAGTATTTCGCTATAAGCACCGATGTTCCTATGCCCGTACCGGTTGCAACGGCTATCATGACCATTGTCACTGCAAAGGAAACTCCCACCGCCGCAAGAGCTTCGTCACCATTTATCTTGCCCACTATTATGGTGTCCATGGTGTTGTAAAGCTGTTGAAAAAGGTTTGCAAATATAAGAGGCTGTGCAAATCGGAATATTATTTTCTTAGGGTCGCCCTCTGTCATTATTACATTTTCTGGCTTATTCTTCAAATTCTTCACCGCCTGTGAATGTGGGTATGTATCTTTGCTGGTTTACGTCAAAAAGCCCTTTTTCCGTCAGCCCCACCTCTGGGATAGTCTGACACAGCGACACTGTAAGCACCACCGTCATACGCTGTATGTTTCCGCCTGTGAGGGCAAGGGCTTCTCTGAAAGCTTTCTGTGCCTTTATCTCGCCTGTGATGTTTTCACCGCTTAGTATGCCTGCCACAGGAAGGGAGTAAAGCCCTGCCACCTTGCCGTCAATAGCCATAGCCGCACCGCCGCCGTTCGCTTCAACAGCTTTCACAGCGCAAAGCATATCCGCAGGGTCAACGCCCGATACAACGACATTATTGCTCTCCTGAGCAAAGCTTGCGGCAACAGCTCCCCTTTTAATGCCAAGACCTTTTATAAAGCCACTGCCTATCTCACCACTCCTGCCGAAACGCTCCACAACGAATATGGGCAGAATATCGGCTTTTGTATCACCGCATACAATGCCGTTGCTGACTTCAAGCCTGCCTTTTACAAGCCTTGTGACTATGCCACCCTCGGGCATTTCAATTGCATTTGCAGTAACATAGCCCCTCTCAAAGCCTGCTTTTATCTCAAAAGAATGGCTGTCAAGCCATCTGGGCAATATCACAGTGTTTTTAAGCTCAGGATAGCGAGTTATGTCAAACTCATGCCTGCAAAGAAACTCGCCGTTTTCAGCCACAAGCCTGCCCTGGTGATAGACCTTTTTCACTGTCATATTTTCAAGGCTATCCATAAGCAGAAAATTCGCCTTTCTTGAGGGAGCCACCGAGCCTATGATATCGTCAACACCATAGTGCCTTGCGACGTTGAGAGTTGCCATTTTTATCGCTGACACAGGGGAAATACCGCATTTCACTGCAATGCGCAGAGCATTATCTATACAGCCGTTTTCCTTTATATCCTCCGCAGACTTGTCATCAGTGCAGAACATTATATCGTCCGTAGGTATATGATTTTTTACTATCCCCTCGCAAAGAGTTCGGCAGTTCGGCTCTATAGTTCCCTCTCTTACCAACACCGCCATTCCGCAGGCTAGCCGCTGCTCAAGGTCGCTTATGCTTTCGCACTCATGGTCGTCACAAAGCCCGGCGCAAGCCGCCTGCTGAACGTCACGAAATCCCATTGACGGACAGTGACCGTTCACCTTTACACCTGCCCTTTTTGCCGCACCGAGAAGCTTTATTATCTCCTCATTCCCGACCACAGCACCGCTTATCTCACCCACAGTTTTCGCCCTGCACTCTTTGATAACATTGGTGATATCGTCTTGCGTTTTCAGAGTGGAAAGATACTGCGAAGAAAGCTGCAAAAAGCTTTCTATGGGCATTTCCCCAAGCATTTCGCATATAGCTTTTATGCCCTTAAGACCAAGTGTATTCGACATCTGCATAGGGTCAAAGAATACACAGCCCGTTCCGTGCGGCACTGCGCCCTCGCAGTATGCAAAAGGCGTGAGCTTTGAGGACTCTATGTGCATATGAGCGTCGATAAAAGAAGGCGCAAGATACATTCCTCTGCAATCAATAAACTCTGTTGCTCTAGGCTTAAAGTCAGGGCAAACTGCGGCGATAATGCCGTCTTTTATCCCCACCGAGCCGCTGTCTATTATCCGTTCTCTGTAAACGTCAACTATCCTTGCGTTGTAAAAATAAATATCAAAAGGCAGCTTACCCTTAGCCGCCAGTATAAGTTCCTTTAGCTGCCGATCATTCATAAGCTGCCTCTTTCAGATACAAATATTATCAGTGTTTATATAGCGACTTGTTCAGCGCAAGATTGCAAAGCACATTGATTATACATCTTGACGCCGCAAGTGAAGTTATCTCGCTCACATCAAACGGAGGAGATACCTCCACAACGTCCATTCCACAGATACCGGGAGCTGTCACGAGCTTGAGAAGCCTTAAAAGCTCTCTCGGGAGCATACCGCCAAAATCAGGTGTGCCTGTACCTGGGCAGAAAGCAGCTTCCAGAACGTCTATATCAAGGCTCACATACACCGCCTTACAGCCCTTCCACGCGATATCGAGGGCAAGCTCTGCCACCTTGTCGATACCATACTTATCGATATCCTCCATTGAGATCGCAGTACAGCCGCTGTCACGGGTGAATTTTGACCATGACTTGCAGCAGTTTCCGCCTATGCCTATCTGCACAAGATTTTTTGCGCTGAGGTTAGGCAGGTGAGTGGAATGATACCATTCTGTGCCGTGCATTTTTTCGTCCATTTGGATAGCGTCGCAATCGCTGTGGCGGTCGATATGGATAACGCCGATATTGCCGTCGATATACTTTGAAATGCCCCTGAGCGTAGGAAAAGTGGTAGAGTGGTCGCCCCCAAGAACGATAGGCGTTACTCCCTGAGAGAATATATAGCCTATGCCCTTTGTTATCTGGTCGAAAGTCTTTTCGGCATTTGCAGGAAGTGTATAAATATCTCCTGCGTCGCAAAGCTTTATGTTTTCGTATAGGTCAATGCCATAGTCAGGGTTGAAAGGGGATATCTGCGAAGAAGCGTGTCTTATGCCGGCAGGGCCAAGTCTTGTGCCTGAGCGGTTTGACGCTCCGCTGTCATATGGGATACCCACCACTGCAACGTCATATTCCGACACCTTATGGATATCCTCGCAGAAAGGGCTTCTGAGAAAAGTTTCGTGGCTTGTGTATGTAGGGCCGAGATTTGTTCTTGCAAAACAGCTCATGCCCTCGCTTTTAATGCTGTCCGCAGGCTCTAATCCAAACTCAACGGCTCTCTTTGCCATTGTAGGAAATCTTGTGTTGCCAAATTCATCAAATCTTGCCGCCGTTTTCATGGCGTGCAGTTCATTTCTGTCTATCATGATCATTTCTCCCTGCTTTCTTTTATAAGCGGAAACTGAAGCTCCGCAATAGTTTCATCACTGTTGTCCGTAAGTGTTATGTCTATACGGTATATCATCACTCCGACGCTTCCAATGGTGTAGCCATGCTCCTGTGCAAGACAGCGCATTTTCATTATAAGCTCACCGAAATAGCTGTAGCAATTCCTGTGAAAAGCGCAAACGTATTTTCCTCCTGCCACTGTTGTGAAGCTTTTCTTGTCAGCCTGATCTGCCGAGCAGAACACCATAGGGCAGACCTCGGAATCCATATCGTCAGGGTCAACTGAGTTTTTTATGGTCATTGCCACCTTATCAGTGGCAAGCACAGGTGAAGTTCCGCCTATAGCCTCCTCAAGCTTCATAAACTCTATACCAGTGAGATTTGTTCTGAACTTGTTGCTCTCCCCTTTGAGGGCATATCGTTCAGGAAGCTCCTTTATAACAGGGTCATCAAGCTTGAAATCTGTGTTGTTAAGCTCTCTGATAAATTTAAGCTTTTCTTTCAGCACACGGCTTATTTCAAGCTTATCCGCTATCTCCTGCTGTAAAAGCTCATAACGCTGTCTGAGAACACGCTCGGACTTTTCAAGGTTTCTGTCGCTGAAATAGTCCTCTATTTCTTTCAGTGATAAGTTCAGCCTGCGAAGCTCTTTTATAGTGCCAAGCTTTTCACACTGCTGTGCCGAATAAAACCTCCGCCCTGTGAGCTTGTCAACATAGTCAGGTCTTAAAAGCCCTATCTTATCGTAATATCTAAGCCGTTCGGTAGGTATGTTTCGATACTTTGCTATCTCGGTTATGCTAAGAAGCTTTTCCCCATTCGGGACAAGCTGTCCGTTTTCGTCTGTATAAAACACAGTGTATTTCATATCATCAGTCATATCTTGTCCCCCATTCCAATTATTATGGCAGCTTATTCAAGAGCCTGCTCGTCCTCTGCCCCTGTTCTTATCTTCACAACGTTTGCAACGTCATAAACAAATATCTTTCCGTCGCCTATCTTGCCCGTATAAAGCACCTTTCTGATAGTGTCGATAAGAAGTCCAAGAGGAACAGTGCTTATAACTATCTCCACCTTTATCTTAGGCAGAAGCCTTGATTCAAGCTCAGAGCCTCTGTAAAGCTCAGTGCTTCCTTTTTGTATTCCACAGCCGCTCACCTGCGTAACTGTCATACCTGTTATATCAAGCTTATCCAAAGCATTTTTCAGCATCTCGAACTTTGCGACGTTCATAAGAACGACCACCTTGTGCATCTTTCCGTCCGCCTTGTAGTCAGAAGCGTTAAGCTCTGAGGCTTCGTCTATAGCCCTCACCTTTGAAGGCTCGTCAGCGGCAGCGGTGATGAACTGAGCAGTGTTGAGAAGATCCGCATAACTGCTTGAAAGTCCATGCTCGCACTTGTCAAGACCAACTATCTCTGTGTTCTCGCTAACTCTCAGACCCATTGTTTTCTTTATCACTGTGAACACTATCACCATAATAAGCGCTGTCCATGCCGCCACTGAAAGCACGCCTGCAAGCTGTATAAGCAGATCCTTCGGGCTGCCTGAATATATAAGGCCGCTTTTCTTTGCGAAAACACCCGTCATAAGCGTTCCCCATGCTCCGCACAGACCGTGAACACTTACCGCACCCACAGGGTCGTCAGCCTTTAGCTTTGTTATAAGCTCAACACCAAACACCATTACAAAGCCTGCTGTTATGCCGATAAAGAATGCTCCTCCTGCTGAAACTGTGTCACAGCCTGCGGTTGAAGCCACAAGTCCTGCAAGCGCTCCGTTAAGGGTCATTGTCACGTCAGGTTTGCCGTAGCGCACCCATGTGATGAACATTGCAGCTATTGCGCAAGCCGCCGCAGATATGTTTGTGTTAAAGAAGATATCCCCAAGCTTTGCCGCCGCATTGCCGCCCTGAGCGGTGAGAAGCGAGCCACCATTAAATCCGAACCAGCCTATCCACAAAATGAATATGCCCAAAGCTCCGATAGTGAGATTATGTCCCGGTATGGCTCTCGCCTTGCCGTTTTTATCAAACTTGCCTATCCTTGCTCCCACAAGCAGCGCACCTATAAGTGCGGTAGTTCCGCCAACAACGTGAACGGCAGTTCCGCCTGCGAAATCGTGGAAGCCTATACTTTTGAGCCAGCCTGCACTGTTCCATATCCAGTGACCTGTTATAGGATAAACTATTCCGCTCATAACAGCCGAATATGTAAGATAAGCCTTGAACTTTGTTCTGCCTGCCATTGCTCCTGAAACTATAGTCGTGGCAGTTGAACAAAAAACAGTTGCGAACATAAGGAACACTCTCTTAGGCAGATCTCCTGCGGCTGCAAACTTTCCTGCTGCGAACAGGCTTGGCGTTCCGATAAATCCTCCTATGGAGTCGCCATACAAAAAGCTGAAGCCGATAACCCAGAAAAGAACAGAGCCTATGCAGTAATCCATAAGGTTTTTCATTATTATGTTGCCTGCATTTTTTGCTCTGGTGAAGCCTGTTTCCAGCATTGCAAAGCCTGCCTGCATAAAGAATATCAAAGCTGTGCAGAGAAGAACCCACACGGTATCCAGAGATGAATACATTATCGCACTTCCTTTTTCATATTATTTCTTATTTTGCCACATGAACGTCTGCGTAACTGAAGTTATACCAGAACATCGGGCTTGGGTCATATGTGAACTTGTCGCTTACTGCGTAAACATCAGATGATGTGTAAAGTCCAAGGTAAGGGCACTCATCAGCAAATATCTTATATGCGTCAGTATAGTAACCCATTTTCTCAGCGTCGTCTGTTGTCTGAGCCGCTTTAGCAAGAAGTCCGTCTGCTTCTGTGCTTGACCAAAGTGTTTCATTCGTTCCGCCCTCGCAAGCGTTAGAGCCTGCATATAATGTCTTTAACATTCCCATAGGATCAAGGAAGTCTGACATCATGTATGTGCCGACTGCGTTGTAATATCTCTCGCCGTTATCCTTTGTCTTGTAGCCGAACATATAGCTGAAGATATCGCTGTCAGGCACTTCCACAAGATTCATTGTGATAGAGCCGCTTGCGTCTACCATTGATTTGAGAAGCTCAGCCTGCTTCTGCGTCTGTGAAGTCGTATAGAAATCAAACTCAAAGCCGTCAGGATACTTTGACTTTGCAAGACATTCCTTTACCTTGTCATAATCCTTGCCGCTCTTTGAACCGCAGAATTTGAGGGCATCTCTGTACTTTTCATCAAAAAAGCTCATTGTATAGCGGTCGCCGTTCTCCATAAACGCAAATGTATATCTCTGCGGACGAATAAAGGTGAATACAACGGGCTTACCCCACATAATGCCTACACCGCCCCAGCTTATCGTCATTGTGTTGAATTTTTCTCTGTCGCCTGCCGTAACAAGCGCCCAGTCATCACCGATAAGCTTAAACGGACTTTCAACAATTTCTTTCGGATTTATCTCTTTGAATGCTGACATATAAATCTTCCTTTCAACAATTGTGTTTTATATAATATGCTTTCAAAATTCTATTTTGAATAGACTGCATCATTTTTTGCCAGAAGATAGACACAGTATTGATTCATACTTATGCCCTCTTTCTTTGAATGTTCGGCAAGGG
>OHPS01000961.1_pt1 | contig 9580 bp, 6 predicted proteins | sample 1577811 | NCBI WGS metagenome assembly OHPS01 (sample SAMEA3879552, study PRJEB24766) | human gut metagenome | biome: human-associated habitat; feature: feces | place: USA | collected 1985/1987
ACTCTTGGGGGAGATCAGCCTGTTATCCCCAGGGTAGCTTTTATCCGTTGAGCGATGGCATTTCCACTCACATACCACCGGATCACTAACTCCAACTTTCGTTACTGCTCGACCCGTCAGTCTCGCAGTTAGGCTCGCTTCTGCGTTTGCACTCTTTTGCTTGATTTCCGTTCAAGCTGAGCGAACCTTTGAACGCCTCCGTTACTCTTTAGGAGGCGACCGCCCCAGTCAAACTGCCCACCTAACAATGTCCCCCGCCTTGATTCAAAGGCGCAGGTTAGAATTCCAATATCGCAAGGATGGTATCCCAACGGCCACTCCACAAGCGCCAAAGCACCTGCTTCCCAGTGTCCCATCTATCCTGTGCATGCAACATCGAAACCCAATATTAGGCTACAGTAAAGCTCCATGGGGTCTTTCCGTCTTGTCGCGGGTAACCGGCATCTTCACCGGTACTACAATTTCGCCGGGCGGGCTGTTGAGACAGTGCCCAAATCATTACGCCTTTCATGCGGGTCAGAACTTACCTGACAAGGAATTTCGCTACCTTAGGACCGTTATAGTTACGGCCGCCGTTTACCGGGGCTTCAATTCAGAGCTCTCACTCCTCCTCTTAACCTTCCGGCACCGGGCAGGCGTCAGCCCCTATACGTCATCTTTCGATTTAGCAGAGACCTGTGTTTTTGGTAAACAGTCGCTTGGGCCTCTCCACTGCGGCCCGCCTCCGCTCCCGGAGCAAGTCCGTTCACGTACGCGCGGGCACCCCTTCTCCCGAAGTTACGGGGCCATTGTGCCGAGTTCCTTGACCATGGTTGACCCGATCGCCTCGGTATGTTCTACCCACCCACCTGTGTCGGTTTGCGGTACGGGCGCGCACGCGCCTGCCTAGGGGTTTTTCTAGGGACCTCGGGCTCACTCGCTTCGCTCAGTCGCTTCGTCCGGAGCCTCGCCCTCGTGCGGACCGGATTTCCCTGGTCCGCGGGCCGCGCTCCATCACGGGGACGTCCAGAACCCCGCCGAGCCACCCCCATCCGTCGCCCCGTCGGTCGTAGCGCCGCGTGCGCGGTGCAGGAATGTCTGCCTGCTGCGCGTCGGCTACGCCTCCCGGCCTCGCCTTAGCCCCCGACTGACCCTGGGAGGATTAGCCTTGCCCAGGAAACCTCGGGTTCACGGCGGACGAGTTACTCTCTCGTCTCTCGCTACTCATGCCAGCATTCTCACTCCCATGCGCTCCACCGTCGGTCGCCCTCCGGCTTCTCCGCCCATGGGAAGCTCCCCTACCGATTCTAATGAATTAAAATCCCGCCGCTTCGGTGTCCAGCTTAGCCCCGTGTATTGTCGGCGCATGTCCACTCGACCAGTGAGCTGTTACGCACTCTTTGAATGTATGGCTGCTTCTAAGCCAACATCCTGGTTGTCTGGGCGGACGCACATCCTTTGCCACTCGGCTGGAACTTGGGGACCTTAGCGGGCGGTCCGGGCTGTTTCCCTCTCGAGCACACAGCTTAGCCCACATGCTCTGACTGCCGCGCTCTGGGCCGCCGGCATTCGGAGTTCGGTTGGATTCGGTAGGCGGCGAAGCCCCCTCGTCCATCCGGTGCTCTACCTCCGGCGGTGAACGCGCGACGCTAGCCCTAAAGCTATTTCGGGGAGAACGAGATATCTCCGGGTTTGATTGGCCTTTCACCCCTATCCGCAGGTCATCGCCGCCGTTTTCAACCGACGTGCGTTCGGCCCTCCACGGGGTCTTACCCCCGCTTCAGCCTGCCCACGGATAGCTCACCCGGCTTCGCGTCCGCGGCGCGGGACTCAAGTCGCCCTGTTAAGGCTCGCTTTCGCTTCGGCTCCCTTTCGGTTAACCTCGCCCCGCGCCAGCGACTCGCTGGCTCATTCTACAAAAGGCACGCCGTCACACCATAAAGGTGCTCCGACTGCTCGTGGGCGCACGGTTTCAGGTACTGTTTCACTCCCCTCCCGGGGTGCTTTTCACCTTTCCCTCACGGTACTGGTGCGCTATCGGTCACAGGGTAGTACTCAGGCTTGGATGGTGGTCCACCCAGGTTCGGACCGGGTTTCACGTGCCCGGCCCTACTCAGGGACCGCGTCGCGCCGTCCGGTCTGGGTTCGCGTACGGGGCTGTCACCCGCTGCGGCCGGCCCTCCCATGCCGTTCCGCTCCCCAGCCGGACCTGCGCCCGGGGGCGGCAGCCCCCGGATGCGCGGCCCTGCAACCCCGCCGGCGGAACCCCTGCCGGGTATGCCCGCTCGACGGTTTGGCCATCGGTCCCCTTTCGCTCGCCGCTACTCGGGGAGTCTCGAGATTGATTTCCTCTCCTCCGGGTACTTAGATGTTTCAGTTCCCCGGGTTGTCCTCCCGGCCCCTATGCGTTCAGGGCCGGGATATCCGTACCTCTACGGATGGGTTCGCCCATTCGGAGACCCCCGGGTCGAAGGATGTGTGCTCCTCGCCGGGGATTATCGCAGCTTGCCGCGTCCTTCATCGGCTCCCTGTGCCAAGGCATCCGCCGTGCGCCCGTGGTATCTTGCGGGACCGCATCGGGCCCGCGGGATATCCACGTGTCGCTAATTAATCTAATTAATCGATATCATGAATAGCGCTCGTATGTCGCAATTCGGGTATCTCATACCGCGGCACAGTAGTTGACTGTGCTCGCGATCAGATGCTCCTCACTCATATATAAGTGAATTCTTCTTGTTTGGATCGGATGAATGATTGCTATCATTCTGTCTTTAATCGCAGAAAAGAATCGAGTCTGGAAGAAGATTCTTCCATCTCTCTCCTATCGCTATGCGGCTCTCAAGGTACGCGGGTGCGACCCCGGGGACCGGGTGCTGCGGGGACTTATCCTGGCGGACATCTACCGGACGGGCTCCTGCCCTCTATTCGAGTTAAGTTAATCTCTCTAAGAATGTGTCTCCCTAGAAAGGAGGTGATCCAGCCGCACCTTCCGGTACGGCTACCTTGTTACGACTTCACCCCCCTCACCCTCCACACCTTCGGCGCCTCCCCCCTCTCGGTTGGGCCGGCGACTTCGGGTGCAGACGACTCGGGTGGTGTGACGGGCGGTGTGTACAAGGCCCGGGAACGCATTCACCGCGGCATGCTGATCCGCGATTACTAGCAACTCCGACTTCATGGGGGCGGGTTGCAGCCCCCAATCCGAACTGGGGCCGGCTTTCCGGGATCCGCTCCCCCTCGCGGGGTGGCATCCCTCTGTACCGGCCATTGTAGCACGTGTGCAGCCCAGGGCATAAGGGGCATGATGACTTGACGTCGTCCCCGCCCTCCTCCGCCTTGACGGCGGCGGTCCCGCGTGGGTTCCCGGCATCACCCGATGGCAACACGCGGCGGGGGTTGCGCTCGTTGCGGGACTTAACCCAACATCTCACGACACGAGCTGACGACAGCCATGCACCACCTGTATGGGCTCCTCTCGGCCACGGGGTCTCCCCCGCTTCACCCATATGTCAAGCCCTGGTAAGGTTCTTCGCGTTGCTTCGAATTAAGCCACATGCTCCGCTGCTTGTGCGGGCCCCCGTCAATTCCTTTGAGTTTTAGCCTTGCGGCCGTACTCCCCAGGCGGGACGCTTAATGCGTTGGCTGCGGCACGGGGGGATCGTCCCCCCACACCTAGCGTCCATCGTTTACGGCTGGGACTACCAGGGTATCTAATCCTGTTCGCTCCCCCAGCTTTCGCGCCTCAGCGTCGGTCTCGGCCCAGAGGGCCGCCTTCGCCACCGGTGTTCCACCCGATATCTGCGCATTCCACCGCTACACCGGGTGTTCCACCCTCCCCTACCGGACCCAAGCCGCGGAGGTTCCGGGGGCTTCGGGGGGTTGAGCCCCCCGCTTCGACCCCCGGCCTGCCGGGCCGCCTACGCGCGCTTTACGCCCAATGAATCCGGATAACGCTCGCCCCCTACGTATTACCGCGGCTGCTGGCACGTAGTTAGCCGGGGCTTCTTCTGCAGGTACAGTCTTGACTCTTCCCTGCTGAAAGCGGTTTACGACCCGAAGGCCTCCGTCCCGCACGCGGCGTCGCTGCGTCAGGGTTCCCCCCATTGCGCAAGATTCCCCACTGCTGCCTCCCGTAGGAGTCTGGGCCGTGTCTCAGTCCCAATCTGGCCGGTCGGTCTCTCAACCCGGCTACCCGTTGTCGGCACGGTGGGCCGTCACCCCGCCGTCTACCTGATGGGCCGCGGAGCCATCCCCTCCCGTCGGGGCTTTAGCCGGGGTGCCATGCGGCACCCCGGGGTATCCGGTATTACCCGTCCTTTCGGGCGGCTATCCCGGGGGAGGGGGCAGGTTCTCCACGTGTTACTCAGCCGTTCGCCACTCGCTTCTATCCGAAGATAGGTGCCGTTCGACTTGCATGTGTTAGGCGCGCCGCCAGCGTTCATCCTGAGCCAGGATCGAACTCTCCGTCCAAAATATTTGGGCTTCGAGCCCGTCCGGTCCTCTCAGTTCATCGCTGATCGGTTCCGTTCGATTCATATGGTTTTAGTATAGGAAAAGGAATTTCTCGGGGCCGCCTCTCGGCGGCCTTGCGAAAAACAAATCCAAGTTAGACCATTTCAAATGGTTCGATGTCTGCCCGGATGCGACACTCGGAAGTGTCCATCCTCGCAGTATCCGGTTCTCAAGGTGCACGCCTGCGCTGGTTCCCGGTCCGACCGGGCCGCGCGGCAAGGAGATATATTGCCAGACCGGAGGGCCCCCGCGGGCGGGAATCACGCACTCCATATTTTGTTCACAAATGAATAGAACCCTCAGTTACTTCACTGAGGCCATATTCGAAGCAGCAGCTTCTGATATTGGCGATGACCAGCTGGTTTATAGGTGTTAAGGCATCGGTCATCTCTGGAGCGCCACTTTACTCCAAAAGCATCAGCTATTTGTTTCCCGTCGGTAAAAGGCAGGTTTTGTTCGCCAAGCGTTCTTATATATAAAGAGAAACGGGTCGAACCCATGCCTTCGCAATAAAAAAGCGACCAACCGGAGTCGATCGCTTTCTTTTCTATGGTGGGCCGTCAGGGGTTCGAACCCTGGACCTTGGGATTAAAAGTCCCCTGCTCTGCCAGCTGAGCTAACGGCCCGCGGGTGGCATTGTACCACGGTCTGGGACTATTCCCAACTCCATTGGCCGTTCTGGAAAATCACAACTTCACGTCCATCAGGCGTAATGCCCGTAATATCGATGTCGTCCGTGCCGATCATAAAATCGACGTGCGTGCTCGAGACGTTAACACCATGCTCCAGGAGCTCCTCCTTGGACATGTCGTATCCACCCTCGATGCATTCGGGGAAACCGACACCTAGCGCGAGATGGCAGCTAGCGTTCTCGTCATAGAGCGTATCGTAGAACAGAACACCACTTTCGCGGATCGGCGTGTTCTTGGAAATGAGCGCGACCTCTCCCAGGTGAGCAGCGCCCTCGTCAGTATCGATGATACTTGCGAGCGTTGCCTTGCCCACGCGGGCGTCGTAGTCCACTACGCGGCCGGCCTTGAACTTAATCCAAAAATCGTCAACCTTGTTACCGTGGTGAATGAGCGGCATAGCCGAATACACGATACCGTCGGCACGCATACGATCAGGCGAGGTGAAGACCTCCTCGGTGGGGATGTTGGGGAAGAAGGGGTGTCCATCGGGCGTCTTACCCTTGCCGCCGGCCCACTCGTGACCCTTCGTCATGCCAATCGTCAGATCGGTTCCATTTGCCGCGGTGTAATGTAGGCGGTCAAAACGATTGTCGTTCAGGAAACGCAGGTTCTTTTCGAATGCCGCGTCATGAAGCTCCCAGTCGCTCTCCGGGTCCTGGCCATCGGCACGAGCGGTGTGCAGAATCGCATTCCACAGCTTATAGATTGCAACCTCGTCGGCGTCTCCCGGGAACACCTCGTGTGCCCAAGCCACGACCGGAGCGCCGGCGATGCACCACGGATTGATGTTGTAATCCAGTCCACGGCGGAAAACTTTGCACTGCGTATTCCTCGCCTTGGATGCCGCGGCCGGCTTGGCTGGATCGATGCCCTTGAGGGCCGCAGGATCCGCACCCTCGATAAAGATAAAGCAGGCACCGTCCTGGGCCAGGGAATCCAGTTGCAGTCGCTTCCACTCGGGCGTCTGCTCAAAATAGCTTTTATCGACATGCTCGTACGTGAGCCTCGTCACGGCATCATCGGCCCAAATGACCGTCACGTGGCCAGCGCCGGCGGCATAAGCCTCCGCGACCACCACGCGGGCAAAAGGCGCGCACTCGACCGGAGACTGAACGACAACCTCCTGGCCGGGTTTGACGTTTACGCCCTTGCAGACGACCAGGCGCGCGTAGTTTTTAATCTTGGGCTCCAGGGCCTTCATGCCCTCCAGAGCCTCTTCGACCGTCAGGGCAGCTCGAATCATGTGCCACTCCATCTATCTATAGAACAGTAAAAAGGCGCGCCGCAAAAACGACGCGCCTTATATCTTAGCGATAAGTATGAATGCAAACGCTACTTCTTCTTGGAGTCCTTCTTGTCCTCCTCGGCAGCCGCACGCTCAATAAGAGCGTTAAGCTTGTTCTCGGACATGCCCTCGGCCTGCGCGCGGTACATGTTGCGCAAGGGACGAATACGAGCGAAGTCGTAGATAAAGTCACCTAGGATGATGACATAGGACAAAACGATGCCGACCATCTGGACAGGGCTGGACACCATGCCAGCGGGAGCGAAGTACAGCGAGGCCCAAATTGCCACGACGAGCACCATGCCAATGGCGAGCACGGCCCACCAGATACGACGGCGCTTGGTGTAGTCCTCATCCTGCTTGAGGAGGATATTCGACACCGTGTAGATACGATCCTCACGAGCACGCTGCTTGGCCTTGCGGGCGCGCTTCTCCTCCTTGGAGAGACCTTCCAGGTTTTCACCCTTCTCGAGCTCTTTGCGGCGTGCCTTAGACGAAGCCGGCACGACGCGAACGGAGCTCGCTGCCTGGCGGGCGGGTTTAGCAGATGCGGCGGACTTGCGCGCAACCCCGGTAACTTCGTGGGATTGCGTGCGCTTGTTCGTGGCGCTACGGGTACTCACTTATGCGTTCTCCTTCATGCTTGTGAACTGGGAGCCCGTGATGATCTGGAAGGCCTCGCGATAGCGCTCGGACGTGCCATCGATGACCTCGGCGGGCAGGTGCGGGGTCTCCCCCGTCATATCCCAGTTGGCTTTGAGCCAATTGCGGACGAATTGTTTGTCGTAGCTGGGCTGAATCTTGCCCTCCTCGTAGCTGGCGGCGGGCCAGAAACGGCTGGAGTCGGGCGTTAGGCACTCGTCGATCAGCGTAACCTTGCCATCGATGACACCGAACTCGAACTTGGTGTCGGCAATGATGATGCCACGGGTCGCGGCGTACTCGGCAGCGGCCTTGTAGATCTTGAGGGACAGGTCGCGAATCTGCGTGGCGATGTCCTCACCCACGATCTCGCAGCAACGCTCGAACGAAATGTTCTCGTCGTGGTCGCCGATCTCGGCCTTCGTGGACGGCGTGAACAGCGGCTCGGGGAGCTTTGAGGCCTCGGTCAGGCCCTCGGGCAGCCGAATGCCGCAGACGGTGCCGTTCTCGTCATAGGTCTTTTTGCCCGAACCGGTTAGATAACCGCGGACGATGCACTCGATAGGAATCGTCTGGGCCTTCTTGACCAGCATGGCGCGGCCTGCGAGGTAGTCACGATACTCGGCAAACTCCTCGGGGAAATCCGCCGGGTCGATGGAAACGAGGTGGTTGGGAACGATGTCGGCAAACTTATCGAACCAGAATGCCGAGATGCGGTTGAGCACCTCTCCCTTAAACGGAATCTCGTCGGGGAGAATAAAGTCGAACGCAGAAATGCGGTCGGTGGCGACCATCAGCAGGTTTTCGCCGGCATCATAGATATCACGAACCTTGCCACGGGAATCCGGACGACGCTCCATCGTTGTCACGTGAGTCACTCCTTACCTAAATACGACAGTAATGCGGGTTCTTCCCCGCACGTTCTCGCAAACTCGGAGCGGCAGGGACGAAACCCCTCCTTCACCGAATAGCGAAAAGCTAGTGCTCCATTGTAGTAGATGCCGCGTCCGCCGTGTGCTCGCGAGGCAGATGAATCGTAAAAGTCGTACCCTTTCCAAGCTCCGACTCCACGGATATGTAGCCGTGATGACGCTCGACAATCTGCTTGGTCACGGCGAGGCCCACGCCCAGGCCACCCGCCTCGCGGGCGCGACTGGCGTCGGCACGCCAAAAACGACCGAAGATGCGCGACAAATCATCCTTGGCGATACCGATGCCCGTGTCCGAAACCGCGATATCGACGTGCTTGCGGTCGCTGAGCACCGACACCACGACCCAACCCCCCTCGGGGGTATAGCGCATGGCGTTACTCAAGAGGTTGATGACGCATTGCGTGATCATGTCGGGATCTGCCTCGACAACGTCATCGTGACCCTGCGTCTCATCTGCAAAGCGCAAACGCAGGTCACGGTCGGCAAACAGGCGCTCCTGGCCGTTCACAATCGATCGCACGAACGGAACCATGTCCACCGGCTCCAGGTTGAGCGGCGCGGTGCTGTTTTCCATGCGCGACAGATCGAGCATCTGCTGCACCAGACGGGCCAGACGACGCGTTTCGGATGCGACTGTCTCCAGGTGTTCGTCGTCGGTGGGATACACACCGTCTTGCATGGCCTCGACCGTCGCAAGCATGGCCATGAGCGGCGTGCGCAGCTCGTGGGCAACATCAGAGGTCAGGCGCTTCTCGTGCTTCATATCCTTTTCGAGTGAGGTGGCCATCTCGTCGAAGGTCTCGCCCAGCTGATCGATCTCATCATCGCCGCGCAAGCCCGTACGAGCGGACAGATCGCCGTCGCGAATTTGCTTGGCCGTGCTCGTAATTCGATGAATCGGCTTGGTAAGCATGCGCGACACAAGCGCTCCGATAACGACCGAGATGCAGACGGCCACAACCGCGGCAAGGGCCATGGCGTTAAAGGTCTTCTCTCTGAATGCCGAGTCTGCCCTGGTGAGCAGAGCATCGGAGCCAACCGCCCACAATTTGACCTGACCCACGTGCTCGCCGGAGGACGTCACGATCTCAACGTTGGCAACACTATTGGAATCGGTGGGAGCAGACGAGACTGGGCTGTGCGATGCCCTCTTTCCGCTCGCATCGTCGGTCGTCGCCTGATTTTCGCGTACATCGGCAGTAGCGCTTGCCGAGGGCCACGAGTCGTCGTAGACGATGACGCCCTTTTTATTGACGACCTGCATACCAAGATCGTCGGACACCAAGCTCGATGTCGCGACCGTACGCAGCTCCCCCGCGGTCCAAGAACCGTTTTCCTCATATGACGTTGCCAACTTTTCGGCAGCGGAATTGGCGATTTCGACAATATTGGAGCGCGTGTAATCCGTAAAAACCGTGCCCCATACAACGGAGACTACGCCCACCAACACCAATACCGTCATGAGCGATGTCAGGGCAAAAGCCAGGGCCATGCGCGAGGGATAGCTCATCGTTGGCCGTGAATCGGAACGAGGCGTG
>OHPS01000970.1_pt1 | contig 9506 bp, 8 predicted proteins | sample 1577811 | NCBI WGS metagenome assembly OHPS01 (sample SAMEA3879552, study PRJEB24766) | human gut metagenome | biome: human-associated habitat; feature: feces | place: USA | collected 1985/1987
TCGTTGCAGGCATAGCCGAACATGATGCCCTGATCGCCCGCACCCTGCTCGTCCTCCTCGGCGCGCACGACGCCCTGATTGATGTCCGGCGACTGTTCGTGGATGGCCGACAGGATGCCGCACGAGTTGCAGTCGAACTGGTATTCGCTCTTGGTATAGCCGATGCGGTCGATCACACGGCGCGCCACGCCCTGTACATCGACATACGCTTCGGAGCGCACCTCGCCCGCCACGACTACCAGTCCCGTAGTGCAAAGCGTCTCGCAGGCGACTTTCGAGTTGGCGTCACGACGCAGGAATTCGTCGAGAATGGCGTCCGAAATCTGATCTGAAACTTTATCGGGGTGTCCTTCGGACACCGATTCCGATGTAAACAAAAAGCCCATTGTTATACATTTAATTATGAGACCGCGCCTCCGGCCGGAGTGCCGGCATGCGGAAAGCCGCTCTCGGTTAATAAAAAAATAAAACGTATAAAATGGGAAAAATTGGCTGTTGGAATAAAAAATAAGCTGTTTTAGCGATTTTTTATTGTGGTTGCAATCAGTCAAATCTTTCCACATTTCCCCGCGTTACAGACGGGAGTGCAAAGATACGAAGGAATTTCGGAATATGCAAAAAACAGTTTGTTTTTGCCTCCGATATGCACTATCTTTGGCCCGGTATTGGATGGGATGCGTCCCGGCAACCCGCAAAATCCGTTTTGCGATTGCGCCCGACTTTCGCTATCTTTATACCCGTCGAATTCAACAAACCGCACATGAAACGATTTTTACTCGCCGCATGCATGCTTCTGGCCGCCGTCGGATTTTCGTCCTGCGAAAACGACGACGACGATCTCTACGACACGCTCACGGGCCGCGTATGGGCCGGAGACCTCGGATTCTATCAGGACGGCTATGCGCTGGACAGCTACGTTTACTTCGGGGCCGACGGCTTCGGAAGCGACGAACTCCGTTACGCCGACAACGGACGCCTGCTCGACACGCTCAACATCCAGTGGGACGCCTACGACGACACGGTCTACATCGACTACGGCCGGGTCGATCTGCCGCGCGAACTGCGCCGGGTCCACATCCGCCGCGGCATGCTGACAGCCGATCTCTACATCGGAGGCCGCTATTACGACCGGATCACGCTCTACATGCAGTAATACAGCGGCACCTATTATTATATAGCGCTCCCCGAATCCTTGCGGAAATCCGGGGAGCGTTTGTGTGGAACGGCGGGTGCAATTCCTGCTGCGGGGGTTCCGGGTTACTCGTCCGTCTCCCGCAAGGCGGCGCGCAGGGCGTTGATGTCGCCCATCATCCGCAGGAAGATACGCACGCCGAGGGGCAGTCCGACAATCAGTCCGGCCACGAAGCCGTAAAACACATAGGGCGAAGTCAGGCTTCCCATGTAAAATCCCAGCAAGATCAGCAGCGGCACACCCAGCGCGATACCCGCGCCCACGCCCCAGAGGAAGCAGGTGCGCCGCGCCGCCCAGACCGATCAGGATGATCGGGAACCACGGCGAGATCGTGCCCATGGGCTGCGCCAGCAGCACCAGCAGCGCGATCTGCCGCGCCAGCATGGCGAAGATAAAGAGCGCCAGCGTCGCCTTGACAGCCGTTCCGGGGTCCGCTTCGCCCGTACGAAATAGATTGGCGAAACAAAGCGGCAGTGCCGCCAGCAGAAAGATTCCCAGCCGTATCGTACGCGCCAGCCGCTGCTTGGCCGAGGTGATTTTTCCGGCCGAGACCTCCGCCGTCAGCCGGTCTATTTTAGTGTCCGCACACGACAGACGTCCGTCCAGCTCGTGCCATTTGGTTTTCAGTTCGTCGAGTTCCATATTCGGGAAGTTTAATGATTTGCCTGTTCACGCAGTTTCAGCTTGATGCGGTGGAGCTTCGAAGCCACGTTGTTGCGCGTAAGCCCCGTGATCGCGGCGATCTCCTCGTAAGGAAGCTCGTCGAGCCACAGCATCACGAGCGCCTTTTCGAGCGCATCGAGCCGGTTTATCAGCGCATACAGCTCCCGCAGCCGCTCGCCGCGTTCGGAATCTTCGTCGACTGCGCCCAGCAAGTCGGTCAGCGGCAGCCGGCCCGTATGGCGGCGATTGCGGCGATAGTACGAAATGCAGGTGTTCAGCGCGACGCGGTAGACCCACGACGAAACTTTGGCCCGGCCTTCGAATCCGTCGAACCCCCGCCACAGGTTAATCAGCACCTCCTGATAAAGATCGTCGAAGTCGTCGCTGTCCATGGCATAGAGATAACAGACCTTGCCGACGATGCGGCGATGCTCCCGGACGAAGGTCTCGAATTCATACTGTTTGGTTCGCTGTAGACTCATTGCTGAAACTGTTTTTCCCATTAGACGCCGCCGGAGCCGAAAAGTTGCACGGAGAATAAAAAAAATAATACGACGCAACTCATCCGACAAAAAAATCCCCGAAGCGACACTTCGGGGATTTCATCCATTATCGGGTATCGTTATTTTCCGAGCAATTTCTTGACCTCTTCGGCCGGAAGAATCCGTTGCCGAAGAGTCCAAACGGCCCGACTACTTTCCAAGCAGCTTCTTGACCTCTTCGGCTACGGTCTTGCCGTTGTAACCGAACTTCTCGTCGAGAACCGTATAGGGAGCCGAATAGCCGAAGTGATCCAGACCGTGGATCAGACCTTTCTCGCCCACAAGACCCATCAGGTTCACAGGAAGTCCCGACGTCAGGCCGTAGCGCACCACGCCCACCGGAAGCACGCTCTCCTGATACGAACGGGGCTGGTCGCGGAAAAGACCCTCGCTCGGTACGTTCACCACACGTACGGCGATACCCTCGGCGGCAAGCAGGCTGGCACCCTCCACGAGCGTCGAGACCTCCGAGCCGGTGGCGACCATCACAACTTCGGGCTTGGCCGAATCAAGCACCACATAACCGCCCTTGGCGACCTGAGAGGCCTCCTCGCGGCGGCTGGCGCCCAGCGCCGGAAGGCTCTTGATGTTCTGACGCGACAGCACCAGCGCAACGGGACGCTGCTCCTCGACGGCCAGCTTCCACGCCATGACGGTTTCATCGCCGTCGGCCGGGCGCAGCACGACCATCGAACGTTCGTCGTGGTGGTTTCGGAGGTGTTCCATCAGGCGGATCTGGGCTTCATGCTCGATCGGCTGATGCGTAGGACCGTCCTCGCCAACGCGGAACGAGTCGTGCGTCCAGATATAGATCACATGCAGGCGCATCAGCGCCGAGAGACGCACTGCCGGTTTCATGTAGTCCGAGAAGACGAAGAACGTGCCGCACGCAGGAATCACACCCCCGTGCAGCGCCATGCCGTTGGCCACGCAGGCCATCGTCAGCTCCGAGACTCCCGCCTGAAAGAATTTGCCGCTGAAATCGCCCTTCGTGAAGGCCTTGGTCTTCTTGAGGAAGCCGTCCGTCTTGTCCGAGTTCGAAAGGTCCGCAGAAGCCACGATCATGTTCTCGATCTTTTCGGCGAAGACGCCCAGCACGGCAGCCGATGCCGCGCGCGTCGCCACGCCGGCCTTCACCTCGATCGACTTGTAGTCGATTTCGGGCAGGCGCCCCGAAAGGAACATATCCAGTTTGCGGGCTAGATCGCCGTGTTCGGCGCGCCACGTCTTCTCGACCTCGGCCTGACGTGCGGCCCATGCGCGAAGCGCTTCGCGGCGCTCGGAGAAGGCTTCGAGGCTCTCGGCGAAGACGGCGAACGGATCGTTCGGATCGCCGCCGAGATTCTCGACCGTCGCGTCGAAATCGGCGCCGGCCGCCGTGAGCGGCTGCCCGTGGGTCGAAACCTTGTCTTCGAAGCTCTCTCCGGAGGGACCTTTAGCGCCCTTGCCCATGACCGTGCGGCCGATGATAAGCGTAGGACGCTCCGTCTCAGAGTTCGCGGCAACGAGCGCCTCGCGGATTTCGTTGATGTTGTGTCCGTCCACTGACAGCACGTTCCACCCCCACGCCTCGTACTTCATGGCCACGTTCTCGGTCATGACCTCATCCACCTTCGTAGAAAGCTGGATGTTGTTCGAGTCGTAGTACATGATCAGATTGTTCATCCCCAAGTGGCCGGCGATGCGGCCCACGCCCTGCGAAATCTCCTCCTCCACGGCGCCGTCCGAGATGTAGGCGTAGGTCTTGTGCGCCATCCACTCGCCGAAGCGGGCAGCCATGAAGCGTTCCGCGATGGCGGCGCCCAGCGCCATGGCATGACCCTGTCCGAGAGGGCCGGAAGTGTTCTCGACACCGCGCGCGAAGTCTGCTTCCGGATGACCCGGCGTCACGCTGCCCCACTGGCGCAGCGACTGAAGGTCTTCGGTCGTATAGTATCCGGCAAGAGAAAGCGTAGAATAGAGCATCGGAGACATGTGGCCCGGATCGAGGAAGAAACGATCTCGGTAGGGGTAAGACGTATTGTCCGGATCGTAGCGCAGAAATTCGGTATAGAGCACCGTCATGAAGTCGGCGCCGCCCATCGAGCCGCCGGGATGGCCCGATTTCGCCTTCTCGACCATAGAGGCCGACAAAATTCGGATATTGTCCGCTACACGCGTTAGTTTGGAATTGGTAGATGACATGAGTATTTAAAGTTTTAAAGTCTTTGTATTAATCAGCGTATCTTCTGCCACAAAAGTAATAAAAAAGATACTACCCAACTTGTTTAAGCTCTAAAATATTTGCTTTTTCTATCTTTTTCTTTGCATATGGCAGCGTCACGACGAATTTCCGCGTGTCGGTCGAGGGCAGGTCGAACATCGTGTCCATCATGATCGCCTCGCAGATCGAACGCAGGCCGCGGGCGCCGAGTTTGAACTCGACGGCCTTGTCCACGATGTAATCCAGCACCGCGTCGTCGAACGTAAGCTTGACGTTGTCCAGCTCGAAAAGCCGCTTGTACTGCTTGACGATGGCGTTTTTCGGTTCGGTGAGAATCGACCGCAGGGCTTCGCGCGAGAGGGGCTGCATGTAGGTCAGCACCGGAAGGCGCCCCACCAGCTCCGGAATCAGTCCGAACGACTTGAGATCCTGCGGCGTGATGTACTGCATCAGGTTGTTGCGGTCGATGCGGTCGGCACGGAGCCGTCCGTACCCCATGGCGCGGGTGTTCAGACGCTGGGCGATCTTCTTCTCCACGCCGTCGAACGCGCCGCCGCAGATGAAGAGGATGTTGCGCGTATCGACCTGAATGAATTTCTGTTCGGGATGCTTGCGCCCGCCCTGAGGGGGCACGTTGACCACGGTTCCTTCGAGAATCTTCAGCAGGGCCTGCTGCACGCCTTCGCCCGAAACGTCACGCGTGATCGAAGGGTTGTCGCCCTTGCGGGCGATCTTGTCGATCTCGTCGATGAAGACGATGCCACGTTCGGCCTGCTCGACGTTGTAGTCGGCGACCTGCAACAGCCGCGAGAGAATGCTCTCGACATCCTCGCCCACATATCCCGCCTCGGTCAGAACGGTCGCGTCGACGATCGTGAACGGCACTTTCAGCAGCTTGGCGATCGTGCGGGCCATCAGCGTCTTGCCCGTACCGGTCGGACCGACCATCAGGATGTTCGACTTGTCGATCTCCACCTCGTCCTCCTTGGGGGCGTAGAGCAGCCGCTTGTAGTGGTTGTAGACCGAGACGGCCAGCACACGCTTTGCCTCGTCCTGACCGATCACGTACTGATCCAGACCTTCCTTGATCTCGGCCGGGGTCAGGATGTTGATATCCAGATCGTCCGCAGGCTGGATGTGTGCACGGTTTGCACCGCGGGCCGGTCGGGCGCTTTTGGGCTGATCCGGCTTGTCGGAAAGCAGGTCGTGGCACAGGCCGATGCATTCGCTGCAGATATTGACACCGGGGCCGATGATCATACGCTCCACTTCGTCCTGATGCTTTCCGCAGAAGCTGCAGACCAGATCCTTTTCGTTTTTGTCTCTGCCGGAATTGTTATTTGCCATAGCTGTTTTTCCTTATCCTGGGTAAATTAAATGTCGGCGGCTCAGCGGTGGGCAATGACCTCATCGATCAGGCCGTATTCCTTTGCCTGCAGTGCGGACATATAGTTGTCGCGCTCGGTATCCAGCTGGATCTTTTCCAGCGGCTGGCCGGTGTACTCGCTGAGCATGCGGTTCATCTTATCGCGGATATACACCATGTGCTCGGCATGGATCTTGATATCGGTGGTCTGGCCGGAAAGGCCGCCACCCTGCCCGCCGATCAGCGGCTGATGGATCAGAATTTCCGAGTTGGGCAGTGCAAAACGCTTCCCCTTGGTGCCGCTTGCCAGCAGGAAGGCACCCATGGAAGCTGCCATGCCCATGCAGATGGTGGAAACATCGCACTTGATATACTGCATGGTATCGTGGATGGCCATGCCGGCGCTGATGGAGCCGCCGGGGCTGTTGATATACAGGCTGATGTCCTTGTCCGGGTCCTGCCCTTCCAGATACAGCAGCTGTGCCACAACAAGGCTGGCGGAGGTATCGTTGACATCCTCGCTCAGAACGATGATGCGATCGTTCAAAAGACGGGAGAAAATATCATAGGAACGCTCGCCATGGGACGACTGTTCCACAACGTAAGGAACAAAACTCATAGGGTTCGCCTCCTGAATGAAAATTATTGTATTTGCAAAATTGACCGATACGGCAAGCGCACATGGGCCGTAGCCGTATCGGTCAATTTCAACAACCTTAGCTTACAGAGCCGGGATCACTCCCTGCCCTGTGTGACCTTGTGCGCCAGAATTACTGAGCGTCCTCGGTCTTTTCGGCCTCAGCGGCCTTCTCCACGACGTTAGCGTGGCTCTTGATGAAGTCGATGGCCTTGTTGATGGCCAGATCCTTCTTCAGGTCGTCAACATTGACCAGCTCACGAACCTTGTCCTCTTCCATCTTGTACTGGTCAGCGATGCGCTTGACCTCTGCGTTCAGCTCGTCCTCAGAAGCCTCGATGTTCTCGGCAGCTGCGACAGCCTCCAGAGCCAGACGGATCTTGACCTGCTTCTCAGCCTGCGGCATGAAGGAAGCGCGGAACTGCTCCATAGTCTGGCCCATATACTTCAGGTAGTCCTCGAGGCGCAGGCCCTGCTGCTCCACGCGGAATGCAAAGTCGTTGACCATCTCGTCCATGCGGGCATCATACATTGCCTGGGGGATCTCACCCTCCATGCTCTCGATGACCTGATCCACCAGAGCGTTCTCAACAGCCAGATCGTCCTGCTTGTCCAGCTGCTCCTGATTGTTCTTGCGGATGGAAGCCTTGAACTCGTCCAGAGTGTCGTACTCAGAGCAATCCTTAGCCAGCTCGTCATCCAGAGCAGGCAGCTCCTTGTACTTCACTTCGTGCAGCTTGATCTTGAACACAGCAGCCTTGCCAGCCAGTTCGGCAGCCTGATACTCGGTGGGGAAGGTAACGTTCACGTCGAACTCTTCGCCAGCGGAGTGGCCCACGATCTGATCCTCAAAGCCGGGGATGAAGCTGCCGCTGCCCAGAGTCAGGCTGTAGTGCTCAGCCTTGCCGCCCTCGAAAGCCACGCCATCGACGAAGCCCTCGAAGTCGATATCAGCGATGTCGCCGTTCTCAGCAGCGCCCTCACGGGTCAGCTCACGGGCATTGCGCTCCTGCACACGCTTCAGCTCAGCTTCAACAGCCTCGTCAGAAACAGTATGGACAGTCTTTTCAACTGTCAGACCATTGTAGCTGCCAATCTTGACTTCAGGCTTGACAGCGACCTTGACGGTCAGGGTGACACCGTTGGTCTCATCAGCAGAGTCAACAGTGACCTCCGGACGGCCGACCGGCTCAACGCCAGCTTCCTTGACAGCAGCCTCGAAAGCCTCGGGGAACAGCTCATTGATGGCATCATAGGTAAAGACATCAGCGCCGTACATCTTCTCGATCAGAGCGCGGGGAGCCTTGCCCTTACGGAAGCCGGGAACAGCGTACTTCTTGCCTTCCTTCTTGAAAACATCGGCAATAGCCTTCTTGAAAGCCTCTGCGTCGATGGAGAACTGCAGTTCTGCCATGCTCTTCTCGAGCTTTTCACACTTGATGAAATTCATTTGTTTTTCCTCCACTCAAAAATTCTATTGCGCAGGGCAGGAAGTTTTTGCCCTTTGCAACCGCGCACTGCGTCCTGGATGAACTTGCTTTTGCAATATGCGGGGACGCGCGCGCTCAATTGGGTGCAACAATCGCGTCAAAAACTATTATAGCACGCTCCTGACACAATTGCCAGCCCAAATTGTTAATTTTTATTGGTTTTAACGGTTCAATTGATGCGGTACGGGCAAAAACGCAGCCCATCGGCACTGACCAGCTTGTAGTGGATGCCATCCACATCGCCCTGCACCGCATAGCGGATGGCATTGCCGTGCAGATGGCCATAGTAGCAGGTCCTGATGCTGTATTCCTTTAAGGTGGCTACGATCTCCGGCGCACTGGTGCCGGTATACACCGGCGGATAGTGCAGGAACACCAGCTTTTCCAGCCCGGGTTCGGCGGCATCCAGACTCATGCGCAGTCGTCCGATCTCGCGGTTCATCACCTTTTCGTCGTGGGCCTCGCCTGCATCAAACAGCCAGCCGCGGGTACCGCACAGTGCATACCCCTCTACACTGTAGGAATTGTTGTGCAGAATGTGCAGGGTATCAAAGCCTTCTGCTTTGAGGTAGGCATTCATCTTGTTCACGGTAGACCACCAGTAATCGTGGTTGCCCTTCATGATGATCTTCTGCCCGGGCAGGCTCTGCAGAAATTCAAAATCCTTACGGGTATCGGTCAGGCGCATGGCCCAGCTGATATCGCCCGCCAATACAATGGTATCCTCTGGTTTGATGAGCTTGCGCCAGTTTTTCTCAAGGCGCTCCACATAATCATTCCAGCCGGGAAAAATATCCATCGGCTTGGAAGCGCCCAGAGAAAGGTGGGTATCGCCAAGCACAAAAAGTGCCATGTTTTTTCTCCTGTTCTAAATGCAGCAGGATGTATTATTCCTGATAGCCCAGCGCCACCTCGGCGATCTGCGCAGGATCGATCACGGTGTTAAAGCGCTCCGGCTTCTGGCGCAGCGCGGCAAGGCTTGCCGGTGCGGTATGCGCGGTAGCTGCTTCCAGCTGCTGCATTGCTTCAAAATCATTTTCCGGGGCGGTGCGGCCCAGTGCTTCCAGCACACTGCGCGGGAACTTGAAGGGAGACGCGGTGGACAGCACCACCATGGGCACGCCCTCGCGCTTTTTCTGCGCTGCCACATGGAACGCAACGGCGGTGTGGGTATCACACAGGTAATTGTCCTTCTCGTAGCGGACACGGATCTCCCCTGCCACTTCTTCCTCACTGCTCCAGCCGCAGGAGAAGTTCTCCTGAATGGCAGCCAGCGTCTCCGGACGCACAGTATAGCTACCAGTCTCGGCAAGGCTCTTCATCAGGCCCGCCACCTCGGCATCACTGCCGGTGACATGGTACAGAAGGCGCTCGAGGTTCGAGGACACCAGAATGTCCATGCTGGGTGAGGTG
>OHPS01000980.1_pt1 | contig 9414 bp, 3 predicted proteins | sample 1577811 | NCBI WGS metagenome assembly OHPS01 (sample SAMEA3879552, study PRJEB24766) | human gut metagenome | biome: human-associated habitat; feature: feces | place: USA | collected 1985/1987
AGGCCGTCCAGCTGGGCACCCATGTCGATGCCGGAAACGCTGCTGCGCAGCTCGCCGGTGCCGCCGGTCAGCTGCGATGCACCCTCCGCCAGCTGCGCAACGCCCGCCTTCAGCTGGGCCACGCCGTCGGTGTAGGCGTTCAGGCCGTCGTCCAGCTGGACGTACTGGGCGGCAAGCTGGTTCACGCCGTCGGTGAGCACCGAGAGATTGCCCAGCATCCCCGTAAGCACACCGGCCAGCTGACGCACCCCGGCATCAAACACGCCGTAGCTGCCGTTCAGGGTGCTGCTGCCCTCGTGCAGCTGGGCAATTCCGCCGTTCACGGTGTCGAGATAGGTCTGCATGGCATCGATGTTGGCCGTAGACCCCTGCAAAAGCAGGATCACATCCTTGAGCTGCGGCATCATCCACACCATGCCCTGCAGCTGCTCAATGGCCTTGGCATTGCCATCCTTTACCACGTCAAGGTCAAGGCCGTTTTCCCGGAGGATGGCCTTGTAGGCTTCAAAGCTCACCTGCTGCTCCAGCTGTGCCGCGCCCTCATCCAGCCGGGCAATGCCGTCCCGGATTTGGGTGGAGGCATCCAGCAGGGTGTTCAGCTCGTCGGTGGAGGCCGAGATGCCGTTCAGCGCGGTCTGCATCTGGGTGAGGGCGGCACGCACCCGGGCTGAGCCGCCGGTCAAGGCACCGGAATTGCCGTTCAGGGTGTCGATGCCCGCCTGCACCTGCGCAATGCCGTCTGCCAGCGCGTTGGCACCATCGTCCAGCTGCACGGAGCCGCTCTGCAGCTGTTCCAGCATCCCGGTCAGGTCCATATCCCCGAGGTCGAGGTTCAGGTTCAGCCGCACGCCGTTCAGGGAAACGGCGTCCATGGCAAAGTCCGTCACATCGGCAGTGACGGTCACGTCGCTGTCCGCGCCCGGCAGCAGAATGTAGGAAAGCTGCTTTTTGCTGCCCACATTCGCCACCGTAGCGCCCGGTGCTTCAATGTTCCGGGCAAGGCCGGTGTCCAGACTCATGGTCACCTGCAGCGCGTAGTCGTCAAAAAAGCTGCCGGTGCAGTCCGGGTTGCGGCTCACCTGCAGCCGGATGGAAAGGGCACCGCTTTTGCCGCCCAGCTCGTCGGGGCGGATTTCTGCCCCGTCCAGCGTATAGGTCAGCTTTACCACCCATGGCAGGGCCGTGGCGACATCCATGGCGCCCTCATAATAGAGCTTGCCGTCCTCTGTCACATGCACCGTGACCGTATCGCCGCTCTGCTCCACGGCATCGCTCGTGGTCATGTTGCGCACGGCAGTGTAGCTGCCGTGGTCCGCAACGGTGTCCCCCGCCTGCACGGAAAAGCTGTTCACGGCGTACACGCCGGTCACAACACCGGAGGCCGTCAGGTTTGCATAAATGACCTCTTCCTTGGCAGCGGAGGCTGCAAAAGCCGGCAGACTGCTGCCCGCCAGCAGGCAGCCTGCCAGCGCCAGCGCCGACACCCGGCGCACAAATCGATGTTTCATCTCGGTCAAGCCTCCTTCGGCTGTCTTTTCTTTTTTATAATGAGCGGGTCGGCCAGATACAAAAAGCCCGGCAGTGCCGAAAGCACGATGGCCAGCGACACCAGACTGCCCACGCCCAGAAAATTGCCCAGCTGGCCCAGCAGCTGGTTTGTGGAAATGGCTCCCATCAGGAAGCCCACCACCGCCATGGCGCTGCCGGTGGTGCTGACCGAGGTGGTCACAGCGGACACCGTGGCCGCAACGGCTTCTTTGCGGCCCAGCGTCTCGCGGAACTCCTGATAGCGGTCGGAGAAGAGGATGGCGTAATCCACCGTAGCACCCAGCTGCACCGAGCTGATGATGAGATAGGCAATGTAGAACACGTACTGGCCCCGGAAGTACGGGATGGCCAGATTGATCCAGATGGCGGTCTCGATGCTGAGCACCAGAATGATGGGCAAAAGCAGCTGGCGCTTCATGAGGAGCAGGATCAGGAACACCGCGCCGATGGCCAGCAGGTTCACCTTGACCATGTCGGCCGTGATGGTGTCCATCAGGTCATAGGTGCTCACGCCCTGACCGGCCAGATAATAATTGTCCGGGTAATATTGCTGCACCGTGGCGCGCACCCGCTCCACCAGCGCAAAGGCCCCATCGCCCTCGGTGTCGGCGTCCACCGTAAGCACCATGCGGGTGTAGCCGCCGGAGACCAGCAGCCCCAGCGTATCCCCGGGCACAAACTCCGGCGGGATGGACGCGCCTGCGTTGTCCACATAGGAAAGGATGCCGGTCACCTCCGGGATGGCGTGCAATGCATCCGAAAGCTTTTGCTGCGTGGCGGTGTCGCCCTCTGGCACCAGTACAACGTAGGTGTCGCTGCGGCCAAAGGTCTCTTCAATGGCGGCGGTGTCCGCACCCAGACGGGTGTTTTCGCCAAACATGTGGGCGGCACCGTAGTAATACTGGTTCGAGTTGGAGGCCAGATAGCTGGGCACCATCAGAATGACCAGCACCAGCGCCATGGGCAGCATGATGCGGGCCACAAAGCGGCCAAACTTGTCAAAGCTGGGCAGCAGGGGCCTGTGGTGGGTCTTATCCATCCACTGATACGCTGCCAGCGTGAGCGCGGGCATAAAGGTGAACACGGTGACAAGGCTCAGCACCACGCCCTTTGCCAGCGCAAGGCCCAGATCCGGGCCGATCTGGAACTGCATGAGCACCAGTGCCAGAAAGCCGATGACGGTGGTCAGGCCGCTGGACAGGATGGAGCCGGTGGATCTGCACAGGGCATCCACCATGCACTCCTCCGGGCTGGCATCCGGGTTTTCAGCCCGGCACTCCGCAAAGCGGTGGATCAGGAACACCGAGTAGTCCAGCGAAACCGCCAGCTGCAGGATGCTGCCCGCCGCGTTGGTGACAAAGGAGATGGTGCCGAAGATGAGGTTCGTGCCGTTGTTGAGCAGGATGGCCGCGCCAAGGCCCGTCAGCACCAGCAGCGGCTCCGCCCAGGAATCGGTGGTCAGGATCAGGATGAACAGCACATACACCACCGCGATGGCGGCGATCTTTGCCACCTCGGTCACGGTGGAGTTGGTGGCAACGGCAGTGGAGACCGCCGCGCCCTCCAGCGCGTTGCCCTCCCCGATCAGATCCCGCACGGCAGCCACGGCTTCCAGACGCTTCTCGTCCTCCACCGTCACGGTGAACAGGGCGCAGCCATCCTTATAATAGCTCTCCACCGTGGCGGTGTCCTGCATCTGCAAAGGCACTGTCACATCCAGACTGTCGTCCAGCCATGCAACGGAGGACACTCCGTCGATGGCGGCAAGCTTTTCCTTGTATTCCAGCGCCTGCGGCACCGTCACATCCCGCACCATGACCCGCATGTTGGGGATGCCGCCGGTGAAAGCACCGTTCATCACCTCGATGGCGGTGGTGGAGGGGGATTCCGGCGGCAGATAGTCGTTGATATCGTAATCCACCTTTACCTGACGCACAGCGAACACGCTCAGTACAGCCGCCAGTGCAAACACCGCCAGCACCAGCCTGCGGCGGCGCACGATGGCGGTATAAAAACGTTTCATCAAAACAGGAGTTCTCCTTTCCGGATCCATAAAAAACTTTTATCATTCTAACAGGTTTGATAAACGTTGGAAAGAGACAGTTTATGAATTTTGACCCTCGAATGCCGATTTTTTGATTTTTCTGCCTTGACAACAAAAATAAATTCTGATATGCTCTTTTTCGGTTCATCGGAGGACCGTTTTCAACGTAATTTGAAACGGGCCGGATAAGATGCCGTGCAGACAGCGCCCCGCCGGAGGTTTCGTTGCCGTAGTGACGAAGCAGATCGAGGCCGGGCGTGCACTCACGGACATTTATCCGGCCCGTTTTTGCACCTTGTGCAGAAAGGAGGACGCCATGTCCAAGCAGCGGATCCAGCTTTCCGATCATTTTACCTATTCCCGCCTTTTGCGGTTCGTGCTGCCCTGCATCGGCACCATGCTGTTCACCTCCATCTACGGCATCGTGGACGGCCTGTGTGTCTCCAACTTTGTGGGCAAGACGGCCTTTGCGGCGGTCAACCTCATCATGCCGCTGCCCATGCTGCTGGGCACCATCGGCTTTATGCTGGGCACCGGCGGCAGCGCCATCGTGGGCATCACGCTGGGCGAGGGCGACCAGAAAAAGGCCGACCGCTATTTCACCCTGTTCCTGCTGGCGGCTCTGGTCTCGGTCAGTGTGCTGGCCGTGCTGGGCATTGTGTTCCTGCGGCCCATTGCCGTGCTGCTGGGCGCAAAGGGGGAGCTTTTGGACTATGCGGTGCGCTATGGACGCATCCTGATGGTGTCCCTGCCCACCTTTGCGCTGCAGAATATGTTCCAGAGCTTTTTCGTCACCGCCGAAAAGCCGCACCTCGGCTTCTGGTTCACCGTGGGCGCAGGCTGCACCAACATGGTGCTGGATGTGCTGATGGTGGGTATCTGGGGCTGGGGCGTGGAGGGCGCGGCCATTGCCACCTTTATCAGCCAGCTGGTGGGCGGCGTACTGCCGGTGTTCTACTTCATCGACCGCAGCAACTCCAGCCGCCTGCACCTGTGCAAGACCAGTTTTTACAGCAAAGTCCTGCGGGATGCCTGCATCAACGGCTCTTCCGAGCTGATGACCAACCTTTCCATGTCGCTGGTCAATATCCTGTACAACTACCAGCTGCTGCGTCTGGCCGGTGAGAACGGCGTGGCCGCCTACGGTGTCATCATGTACGCAGCCTTCCTGTTCGTGGCGGTGTTCGTGGGCTATGCCGTGGGCAGTGCGCCCATCGTCAGCTTCCACTACGGTGCCCGCAACCACGCCGAGGTGCACAATCTCTACCGGAAAAGCCTGCGGCTCATCGCCGTGGTGGCTGTGACCCTGACGCTGGCTTCCATGTTCATCATCCCCTGTGTGGCGCGCATTTTCGTGGGCTACGATGCGGAGCTGCTGGCCCTGACCAGCCGGGCCTTCCGGCTGTACGCGCTGAGCTTCCTCATCATGGGCTTCAACGTGTATGCGTCCTCCTTCTTCACGGCGCTGGGCGACGGCGTGACCAGCGCGCTGATGGTGCTCAACTGGTACGGCAAGCTGGGCGACTGGAACGAGGAGTCTCTGGCGGCCTGGGGGAGCGGGGCGGCCTCCGGACCCTGCCCATGGCCTTCGCCGCCCAGGCGGTGCTGTTTGCCCTGCTGCCGCTGCTGCTGGGCATCGACGGCATCTGGCTGGCCGTCACCGCCGCCGAGCTGGCGGCTCTGGCCGTGAGCGCTGCCATGCTCCTCACCAAGGACAAGGTGTTCCATTACCGCAAGGCCTGATAAGATCCCCTGCTTTCTGCGAAACGGCGAAAAGCGGGGGATTTTTTTGGTGATTCTGGCTCTGCCGCTGGCAGCAAAATCGTGTTAAAATGGACACAGCCTTTATTCACTTTTTATGAGGAATCATTATGACATTGTTTTTGACCAGCAGCCCCAGCGGCTGCCCCTTTGAGCCGGGGCCGGATATTCCGGTGCTGGACACGCGCAACCACTTTGTGGCGAACCTGCGGGCCGTCTGGCCGGATCACGCCGTGCTGGGCCTTGCCATTGCGGCAGACCCCTATGCCTACGAGCAGAACGACGAGATGTGCCGGGTGTTTGCTCAGAGTTTTGCGAACGCCCACCTGCCCCTGACGGCGCTCATCCCTTGCGATGCCCGCAATGCCGAGGAGATCGGTTCTCTTCTGCCCCAAAGCGGCTTTGTGATGCTGTGCGGCGGGCACGTGCCCACCCAGAACCACTTTTTTGCTCAGCTGGGCCTGCCGGGGCTGTTCCACAACTACCACGGCATCGTGCTGGGCGTGAGTGCCGGCAGCATGAACGCCGCCCACATCGTGTACGCCGCGCCCGAGGAACCGGGCGAAGCCGCCGACCCGCACTACTCCCGCTGGATGAACGGCCTTGGCCTGACCGAGACCCGCATCCTGCCCCACTACCAGTTCATCCGGGATCATGTGCTGGACGGGCAGAAGGTGGAGGACATCGCCCTTGCCGACAGCAAAAAGCGGCATTTTCTCGCTTTGCCGGACGGCTCGTATATCCTGTGCGCCGACGGCAGCGAGGCGCTGTACGGCAGAGGCTGGTACTTTGCGGACGGGATGATGGAAGAGATCAACGAGGATGAAGATGTGCTGCCACTGCGGTAGCAATAAAAAAGAAGCACGCAGATGCGTGCTTCTTTTTTTATGATGTTCTGCTGCGCAGAAATGAGGTTGCTGCGCAAAATGATGTGTGCTATCGCACATTCTATCATGCCCCGCAGGCAGACATCATTGCGCATACAATGCGCACATCATTCCGCCGCAAGGCGGACAAAGGGCGCGATGGCGTTAGCGTCGCCGTGGCGGACGATGGAGTAGGTGATGTCGCAGTAGGGCTGGATGGCGGTGCTCTTTTCCACGGTGGAGATGAGCAGCACCTGCAGCTGCAGGCGGCGGAACAGCTCCATCATGGGGCGGATGCGGTCGCTGGTCATCTTGCTGAAGGCTTCGTCCAGCAGCACAAGGCGGATGCTGTTCTCGCTCTTCTCATAAATTTGCAGCAGAGACGCGCAGATGGCCACATAGAAGGGGGCCTGATTCTCGCCGCCGGAGGAGTCGCGGCTGACGCGGGACAGGTATGCCTGCTGGCCGGTGACGCGGTTCGTCACTTTGATGTCATAGTCCAGATAGGTGCGGTAGTCCACATAGTCCGAGAGAGTCACGCCGCCGGTGCGGCCCTCCTGCCGGGCGCGGGTGTTCTCGTCCACATCGGCCATGATCTTTTCCATCAGTTCGTCCACCTGACGCTCATAGACGGGGTCGGCGGTGGCGGCGAGGTTGTCCAGCGAGTCGCCGTCGGTCATCTGCTGGTTTCCCTTGTCCACGATGACCTGATAGAAGGCCGCCAGCTGCGGGTCACGGCTGGGCTCCAGCTCAAAGCGGTAGACCTCCTCGCCGTAGGTCAACTGCTCCATCACCTTGTTCAGCTCCCGGAACTGCCGCCGGGCGTTGAAGATATCGTCCTTCATGCGGAACAGGATATCTTTGCGGAAGCGGTCCTTGCAGTCCCGCTGGGCCTGCTCCAGACGGGCGGCGTAGCGTTCCAGATCGATGCGCACAAGGCTCTCGTGCTGGGCGCGGTACTGGTCCAACCCCGCAAGGCCCAGCGGATAATCGCACACATAGTGCTCGTTGTAGGCTTTCTGGGCCGGTTCCAGCGTGCCGGTCAGATAGACGGCCAGCGCATCGTCCAGCTTGGCCTGCGCCTTTTCCGCAGCCTGTGCGGCGGCGCGGGGCTTATCCGCCGGGGCCAGCGCCAGCATCCGGGTGCGGGCCAGCGGCTCCACCAGCGGATGCGCCGCAAAGAAACTCCGGGCAGCATCGGCGCTCTGCTGTGCCGTTTCCCCTGCCTTTTTCTGCTCTGCTTCGCAGGAGGCAATCTGCTTTTCGCACACGCGGATGTCGCCGCTCGCCTGCTCCACGGCGGCGCGGGCAGTCTCCCACGCGGCTTCGCGGGCTTCTTCCTCCTTGTAAAGCTGCTGCAGCAGCGGATTCTCGCGGCACTCGGTGAGCTTTGCTTCCTGTTCGGTCACAGCATTCTGTGCGGCAGTCAGTGCGGCGCGGGCATCCCACAGCGCAGCCAGCTCGTCCAGTGCCGTGCCCCGCAGCAGGGTCTGGTACTGGTTATAGGCGGCTTTCAGGTTCTGTTCTGTCTGGGCGGCAGCACGGGCGCTTTCCCCCAGAGCTTCCAGCTCGGCCGCCAGCGCCCCGGCGCGGGCGCGGCGTGCGTCCAGACCGATGTACCGCTGGGGGGTGCGCAGCCGTTCCAGCCGGAAGGGGTGGTGGCGCAGAAGGTCGCGGGTGGCGCTGTCGGGATGCTGTTCCAGCGTATCGGGGGTGTCGCAGCAGACGATGCGGCCCAGAATGGTCTGGGCATACTGTGCAGCCAGCGGGTTTTCGCTGCTCACCTGCGCGGCAAGGCTGTCCGGGCCGTACTTGTCGGCGCGGCGGTTGGCCTTGCGGATGCCCGGGGTGTCCAGCAGGCTGATGGGGCCTACCTTGTCCTTCAGAGCCACAAAGGCGCTTTTGGCGGCTTCGTAGTGGGCGGGCGGCACAAGGATATCAAAGCGGCGGTCCCCAAGGCAGGCCTCCACGCAGTCCTGCCAGCTCTCATCCTCCACGTTCAACAGTTCACAGAAAATTTTCGCATCCGGCTGCATGCCCCGGCTCTTGAGTTCCGCATTCACGGCATCCCGCACCCGGGTGGCGGCATCGCCGTGGGGGTAGACCCACTTGCCGCCGGACACCGCGTCCAGTTCGGCGCGCTTGCCGGCCTGCTCCTTCTGCAAAGCAGCAGTGTTCTGGCGGGCAGCAAAATAGGCTTCCTCCAGCGGTTTTTCCTGCGCGGAGAGCCATGCGGTGAGCTGCGGCAGAGTGTCCGCCGTCAGCTCTTCGGCCTTGATGCCGGCAGCAAAGCCGCTGCGGCGCAGCACAGCCAGCAAGCTCTGGGTGCGGGCAAGGGCACTTTCTGCCTTTTCGGCTTTGCGTGCGGCGGTATCCAGCGCCGTTTTGCGGCGGGAAAGCTCCTCGGTCAGGGCGTCCAGTGCCCGGCCCTCGCCGCTGGCGCTGGCGGCACCGTGGGCGGAAAGATAGGCCCGGCGGGCTTCCGCTTCGGCATTTTTGGCCTCGGCATAGCGGGCGTTCAGCCCGTCCAGCTGGCGGCGGCCCGCATCCAGATGCTCCTGCCAGACGGTCTGTTCGCTGCCGTCGGCAGCGGCGCGGGCCAGCAGCGCCGCGCCCCGGTTCACAAGGGTCTGGGTCTGCTTTTCGGCAGCTTCGCGGCCAAAATCCACGATCTCTTCCAGCGCGTCGGCGCGGGTCTGTGCTTCGGCCAGCACGGCGTGCAGATTTTCCAGTTCCAGCCGGTCGCCCTGCAAAGCGTCCAGATCCAGCTCCGGCTGGGGCAGGATGTACTGGTACAAAAACTCCCGGAAGTTGGGGATCTCGTCCATGCTGGTGCCCATCTGGAACACCTCGTTGAACTTTTTGCCCAAGGGGCTGGAGGCGCGCCCGATGCCCAGCGCACGGCAGATGCGGTCCCGCGCTTCGCTGGGGCTGCGGGTGTAGGAGAGACGGCCCGTTGCGGGCTTGAAGTCCTCCTTTGCGCTGGGTGCACCGGTCTTGGGGTCGATGAAGGGCAGCTGTTCCAGCGTGCAGCCGTCCTCCGAAAGATACCATGTCTGATCGCCGGGGTGCAGCTCCTGCATGGGGCCTTCGGACTCCACCCGCACCGCGATGACGAAGGGGGTGCGCTTGACGCTGTCCCAGAACTCCGCCCCGATGTAGGCCACGGTATGGCCCGGGCGGCGGTAGGCGTTC
>OHPS01001004.1_pt1 | contig 9284 bp, 9 predicted proteins | sample 1577811 | NCBI WGS metagenome assembly OHPS01 (sample SAMEA3879552, study PRJEB24766) | human gut metagenome | biome: human-associated habitat; feature: feces | place: USA | collected 1985/1987
CCCCGCCCTGCCCGAAGGCCATCCCCTGCGGCGGCATGTGCTCTACCTGATCGGAACGGAGAAATAGAAGAAAGAATAGAGCGGAAAAAACAGAAACGAAGAACCGGAAGCAGAAAACCGGAAGCGGCCGGATGGCTGGCTCAACGGGCAGCCGCAAGAGCGGGCAGCCCGTCCGGCCATGCACCGGAATTTTATTTCGAATAGTATTTTTCAATTCCGCCGAATCCCCGTATCGTCTTATTTTCCTTCGTCTTGCAAATGAAGTGGTTCAGCCGCGTCCCGAACTCTTCGGGACGCGACCTCGCAGCTTCGATATAGGCAATTCGGATGCGTTTATAGGTTTCCGGAAAACGGAGGTAGTTTCTCCAGACCGTCCGATCTTCCTTCAGCCGGTCGATTATATCGTCCGGAAATACAAAAGGAACGGAAAGCACCTTCTGTATCTTCTCCTCGAATTTTGGGTGTATCATTCCATTTTCCAAGAGCCATTTAAGCCGCTCCCTGTTGGCCTGCGAGTAAGCGCTCTTGGGGTTTCTGGGAGTGAAGCGCTGAATTTTATGCTCTGCGTCGAGCGGTCTTATCGTGCTGTCGATCCAATCGAAACAAAGGGCTTCTTCAACCGCATCATTATATATGATGCTTTTCTTGCCCGACGCCTTATGCGGGAATACGAACCATATCTCACGGGCCGTATCGAAATTATCCGTCAGCCATTTCCGCCACTCCTCCCGGTTTTCAAAATACTTTATTCCACTTTCCGTTGTCATAATAACCGATTTATCCGCCACGGGCGGTTGTTCTGCTCCCAATCCGTCGCAGGAATACGGCCGAATACGGGAAAAACGAAAAGCCGTGGAAAAATCCACGGCTTGTAAAATATCAGACAGCACCCGCATCGGCCGGAACCCCGTTCCTCGCGGCCGGCACTGTCCGGCTGAAACCCAGCCCCTATTCGGCCGACTGCTCGGCGGGAACTTCGGCGGCGGGAATCTCGGCCTGCGGCATCGTGGCGGGAGTTTCCGACTCGATAACACGCTCCTGAAGCGCCTTAACATCCTTCGAAATCTCGCTGTTGCTCTCGGCGACAAGGCCTTTGTCCATGGCCAGCGTAGCGACCAGACTCAGCACGACGATGGCAATGGCCATCGTCCACGTGAATTTCTCCAAAAAGTCCGAAGTCTCGCGCACGCCCATCACTTGGTTCGACGCGCCGAAGTTGGCGGCCATGCCGCTCTTGGGGTTCTGCACCAATACCGCAAGGATGATCAATACGCTCGCGATGAGTATCAGGGCAATGCAAATCGTGTATAACATATCGTTGAATTTTAATTATTGTTTTCCAATTTGCCAATTAGCTCGGCAAAGTAAACACTTTTTTCGGGATTTAGCAAACTTAATTTGCGATAAATCGCTATTGCTTTGTCACAAAGCCCCTGCGCGAGATAGATTTCGGCCAGCTCTTCGCTCACGATCTCGTCGTCGTCGTCCAGCTCGGCGGCCGTGCGGACCTCCTCCTCCGGTTCGCCGTCGGCCGCGACGATGCGCAGGTCGTCCTCCTGCAGAAAGCGGTCGATGATGTCGTCCGACGAAAGCCGCCGGACGGCCTCCGCGTCGATCGGTCGGCACAGCAGCGAACTCTGCGCCCGCCACGGGGCCGTCACGGCCAGCCGCGGATCGCATATCCCGGTCACGATCTCCCGTGCGATACGGACCGGAGCGAACCATTCGTAACGCGCCGCAAGGGCGTCCAGCTCCCCGGCGGAAGGGCGCTCCGCTGTAGCGGGCGATGCGAGGTATTGTCTGAAATCCGTCATGCCGCGCAGGTTTTACCAGTTGGAGGCCGAAGCCTGAAAAATATCCGTAACCAGTTTATCGACGATCTGGGGGATCAGCTCGCCTTCGACCTCCGTAAGCAGTTTCGTGGAGTCGTAGTCCTCGTAGGCCTGGAAGGTGCGGTTGAACGACATCTTCTCGTCGAGGGCGTTGGTGAAGCGCACCTTGACGGTGATCGTCAGGCGGTTGAGCAGGGCGTAGTCGTCGCTCGAAACCGAAGCCGTCGTCGAGGTATAGTTGACGATCTCGCCCTCGAAGGCGAAGTCGCCGCCCTCGTCGACCTGCATCAGGCGCGTGCGGCGCGTGAACATGTCGACCAGCGCCTCGGTGAGCGTGGAACTCAAAATCGGCGACACCATCGTGGCGTTGTTGGGGAAGTAAGCCACCGAAAAGGTCTTGGCGTCGGGCGGAATCGAGGCGCCCGACAGCGAGTATTTGATGGACACGCCGCAGCCGGTCATCACCGCGGCGATAGCCAGCAATGAAAAACGGAAAATGAAAAATGAAAAATTATCTCGGAATCTGCGCATTCTTTTAATTCTTAATTTTTAATTGGAGTCAGGAATTGTCTTCAATTCCTAACTCCTTTATCTTGCGGTATAGTGTGCGCTCCGACATGAAAAGTTCGGCAGCGGCCTCGCGGCGACGGCCGTTGTTGCGGCGCAGGGCGCGGATGATCTGCTCGCGCTGCATGTCGGCCTTGGTCATCTCGCGCGGCGGCTCGTCGGTCACCTCCTCGCTCTCGGCGAAGACCGGAACCGAGCCTGCTGCATAGACGGGCGCGGAGCTTTGCGCCGTGGTCGGCAGCAGCGCCTTGATGTCGCGGACCGGCTCCTGACAGGGGTTGTGCAGCAGCTCGGACATCATCCGCTTCAGGTCGTTGATGTCGGCGCGCATGTCGAAAAGCACCTTGTAGAGCAGTTCGCGTTCGGTGGACATCGCATCGTCGACCGGCGCCCCGCCCATCATGACGGGAGCGCCCCCGCCCTGCGGCGGCAGGTATTTGGCCAGCACGTCGGGCGTAATGAGACGCGTCTGCTCGATGGCCGATATCTGTTCAGCAACGTTTTTCAGCTGGCGGATATTGCCCCGCCAGTAATAATGCATCAGCATCTCGCGCGCCGCGGGATCGAGCGTCACGGCGGGCATGCGGTACTGCACGGCCACGTCGGCGGCGAACTTGCGGAACAGCAGCGGAATGTCCTGCGGACGCTCGCGCAGCGCCGGAACGGTGATCGGCACCGTGCTCAGGCGGTAATAGAGATCCTCGCGGAAGCGGCCCGAAGCGATGGCCTGCTGCAAATTCATGTTCGTGGCCGCGACGACGCGGACGTCGGTCTTCTGGACCTTCGACGACCCGACGCGGATGAATTCGCCCGTCTGCAGCACGCGCAGCAGGCGCGCCTGCGTCGGATGCGGCAGTTCGGCGACCTCGTCGAGGAAGATCGTACCCCCGTCGGCCTCCTCGAAGTAGCCCTTGCGGGCTTCGAGCGCTCCGGTGAAGGAGCCTTTCTCGTGGCCGAAAAGCTCCGAGTCGATCGTGCCTTCGGGAATGGCCGCGCAGTTGACGGCTATATATTTATTGTGTTTGCGGGCCGAGTAAGCGTGGATGACCTGCGGAAAAAACTCCTTGCCCACGCCGCTTTCGCCCGTGACGAGTACCGTCAGGTCGGTCGGAGCCACGCGCACGGCGACCTCCAGCGCCCGGTCCAGAAGTTCCGAAGCGCCGATGATGCCGAAGCGTTGTTTGACTGTGGTGATATCCGTCATTTATTCCGTAATGGGTTGTTCTGGTTGTGCCGCATCGCCGGACGCCGCGGTATGGGTGTCGGCAGGCTGTTCGAGGTACTGCATCTCGGTCTCCCGGTCCTTCGCCTCGCGCAGATAGCCGAACGCGATGGCCGCGACGGCGAGGGCCGCGGCGATCAGGGCGATCCAGATGAAGCGGTCCGCCTTGCGGCGGCGCGGAGGACGGTCCACGTAAGTATAGGCGTCGGTGTTTTTGGGCGGCTTGCCGTAGCGCAGGCCGCGCACCGAAGGGTCGGGAGCCATCTTGGCCGAAATCGAAACGCGGGGTTCGTCGGAGGGTTTACCGACGGGTTCCGGCTTCCCGCCGGCCGCAGGCGCCTTGTCGGCGATTACGGGAGCAGCCCCGGCAATGCGGGATTCGAAGACGAAGGCGATGGTGCCGTTGGGACCGGGCTTCATCACGCCGAAACCGTCGAGCCGGAATTCGGCGCCGTGCTCCACGGCGTGGCGCACCTCGAAGACGAAGCGGTCGATCTCCCCCGCCGCTTCCAGTTCGCTCAGCCCCCCGCCGATAAGCAGACGGCGGAGCGTTCCGTCGTCACGTTTCAGAAGTTCCGAGAAAACGATGCTTACGCCCGGCTCCTTGACGATAAACGTCCCAAGCTGGGGAACGACGAGCCGTTTGTGCGACTCCAGATATTGCGATATGGTGTGAATCAACACGATTGAAATCTTGCTTGAAATTTGCACCAAAAGTACCTTTTTTCGAAGAAAAAACCAAAATTCGGGGGAGTTTTTCAAAATAATCCGGCAAAGTGTTGGTTATACGAAAAATATTCGCCTACTTTGCATCCCGTTTTTTCGGAAAATCCGGACGAGCTACATTGCCCGAAAATTTCCGATGTAGGCGGGACGGATTGTAAAAACCACGACAAACGAGCCATGAAAGACAAGTACATCGACCTCATCGAACAGACGTTCGACTTCCCGCAGGATGAGTTCTCGGTCGAAGACAACGAGCTGAATTTCCACGACATTCCGCTCATGGAGTTGATAAAACAGTACGGCACGCCGCTCAAGATAACCTATCTGCCGAAGATCTCGCAGCAGATCAACCGGGCCAAGCGTATGTTCAACGTGGCGATGGCCAAAGTGGACTACAAGGGGTCGTACAACTATTGTTACTGCACCAAGTCGAGCCACTTCTCGTTCGTGCTGGAGGAGAAGTTCGCCACGATCTTCTCGCTGCTGGAGCGTTTCCGCATCAAGACCAATCTGATCCACAACTCGGCCGTGAACCTGAGCTTGTGCGTCGATAACTCGTGGCACATCGACGAGGCGATCGAGGCGCTGCGCGAAGCGGGCTTCGACGTGATGAAGGCCGAGAATATGGAGTTGCTGACCGTGCGCGGCTATACCGACGAGTTGTGGCGCAAGTACGCCCGCGGCCCGCAGGTCTTCGTGCGGCAGGCCACGCAGTCCACCGTGCGCGTGGTTCGCAAGAAGTAGTGGCGGACGGCCGCTGTCCGGGGCGCTTCGGCCCCGTCGGCACTCCGGAGCTTCGGGCGGAATCCGGCGGCGGAATTTTCGCCCGCGGTCCCGAAATTACGATACGAGAGCGGCCTTCATTGCGAAGGCCGCTCTCGTATCGTTTGCTCTCCTATCCCTGCCGCATGTTGCGCAGGATGGTCCATGTCGAGTCGTCGCGGATTTCGCCGCTGCGCTTCATGTTCCAGATCGTGCGGGCAATGTATTTCTCGATGTCGCGCTGGAGCCGCTTGTAAAGCGGACATTTGGTGTAGTTTTCGTTGTCGAGCAGCACGTCGCGGATCGACCGCAGCGAATTGGTGTAGTTCGACATCTCGTTCTTGAGCGCCACGCCCTGCTTTTTCGACGCGGTGATCTTGGCGATCGACATCTGCCGCAGTTTCTCGCATACGGAGTTGAGCAGGATCATCACCACGTTGTCCATCAGCGTGTGGCCGTGCATGAACAGATAGGCGTTTTCGGGCGTCAGGCCCCGGCTCTTGAGCTGCTGTTCGAATTCGAGCATCGGGTCGATCATCTTCGGGTTGCGCCTGCGCAGCATCTCCTCGCGTTTGGCGACGTTTTTCTGCAGCCACGCCAGCGTTTTCTCTCCGTTGTTTTCGAGGTCGAGATAGCCGATGCGCACCGCCGACTTGAAGTCGATCAGCGGGAATACGTTCTCCGTGGCCAGCTGCGCCGAGTAGGCGTACCAGAGGAACAGCGGGTAGATCGTGCACGAATATTCGTGCATGAACTTCACGAAGTCGAAGATGCGCGTGTCGTTCTTGGTGGCCTTGACGCAGACGTTGTGCAGCGAGGGGGCGTAGCAGAGGTAGTTCTCGGTGGCGTAGGCGTAGGTGTGGAACATGTAGCGGGCGGCGTTCACCTCGCGCGACTGCTCCGTGCGGTCGGCGAACAGGAAGTCGAAGTCCGAATCGACGCACAGGATCAGCTCCTCCGACGAGCGGGGGATCATCCCCATCAGCACCTTCTTCCCCTTGGGAAGGTCGGCGCGGTTGGGCACCGAGATTTCGAAGCGCAGGTAGGGGTTCTGGAAGTGGTCGAAGATGCCGCGCCAGAAGGCCACGTCTTCGTAGCCTTCGACGTAGACCTTCACCAGCCGCTGGTCGGGATTGGCCGGCAGCGGTTTGGGCAGCTCTTCGAGAGTCGCCGGGCGCGTGAAGGGATTGAATCTGCGCAGTTTGTCGCCGAACTTTTTAGCCATACGGAAACAAAGATAGTGATTTCGGCCGGAATTTCTTTCCAAGGCCGGGATTTTTTGCAGCGGCGGGACGGCCGGTTCCGTTCCTCTGCGCCGCCGTTCTTCTGTGTTGCCGCCGTTCTTCTGCACTGCCGCCTTTCTTTTTGCGCCGCCGTCCTCTGCGCTGTCTTTTCTTTGCGCTGTCTCTTCTTTGCGCCGCCGTCGCTTTTTCTCCGGCTCCGCCTTGCCGCTCCTATCTCGTGTGGGCGTGCGCCGCCGTTTGAAGGGTTGAATGCGCTCTTTTTCGCCGATCTCGGCCGCCGGGCGCGCACAACCGTAATATTTTATTATTTTTGCACAAAATAAGAGGTTCCGAAAGGACGTTTGATCTCTACTATTCGAACAATATGGCGGACAACGATTGGAAAGCGAGGCTCGGAATGGTCTATTCGACCAATCCCGACTTCAACTATGAAACGACCGAAATACCGGAGGCGGAGACGCTTCCCCCGGCGCGGCAGGAGCTGCGCGTGTGGCTCGACCGCAAGCAGCGCGCGGGCAAGGTGGTGACGCTGGTCAAAGGCTTCGTGGGGCGGGATGCGGATCTGCAGGAGTTGGCGCGTCTGCTGAAAACCAAATGCGGCGTCGGCGGCGCGGCCAAGGAGGGTGAGATCATCATTCAGGGCGACCACCGCGACCGCGTGGTCGAGATACTCACCAAGAGCGGCTACCGCTGCAAAAAAGCCGGTTCGTAGGTGAAGCGGCTGCTGCATATCCTCCTCTTGTTGTGCGCCCTCGGTTTCGCGCACGAGGCTTCGGCCCAGTACTATACGTGGGGTTCGGACCCCGCGGGGCTGAAATGGAGCACGATCCGTACGCCCGACGTGCGGATGATCTATCCCGATACGGTTTCGGCCGTGGCGCGGCGTACGCTGTTCTACATCCGTACCGTCCGGCCCGACATTGCGTTCGGATTCCGTCACGGTCCGATGCGTATTCCCTTCGTCATGCACCCCGAAAATTTCCAGTCGAACGGACTGGTGATGTACCTCCCGAAACGTGTGGAGTTCCTCACCTCGCCCGCGATCGACGGCTATTCGATGCCGTGGTACAAACAGCTCGTGGCCCACGAGTACCGTCATGCCGTACAGTACAACAACCTCGACCGGGGCGTCATCCGCGCCTTGAGTTACGTGCTCGGACAGCAGGGGTCGACCATCGGTCTGCTGTGCATGCCGATCTGGGCCATGGAGGGCGACGCCGTGATGTCCGAAACGGCCATGTCGTCGTTCGGCCGGGGACTTCAGCCCTCGTTCTCGCTGGGTTACCGCGCCATGGGGCGCGTAGGCCGCGACCGGAAGGACACGCGCGACCGCCGCAACATCGACAAATGGTTCTGCGGCTCCTACCGCGACTACATTCCCGACCATTACGAGCTGGGCTATCAGATCTGTTCCTACGCCTACGACCGCTACGGCGAGGTGGTCTGGGACAAGGTGGCGCGCTACGGCTCGCGCAACCCCTATGTGCTGGCCACGACGCGCGTCGCGCTCGAAAAATATTACGACACCAATGTCAGCAGGCTTTTCCGCGAGACGTTCGACGTGCTGGAGCGGCACTGGGAGTCGCTGCCGCAGGTCGGAGACAGCGCCGAGCCGCTGACGCCGATGCCCGCCGGCAATTACACGACCTACCAGTGGCCCCTGCCGCTCGACGCCGCGTCGGCGCTGGCGCTCAAGACCGACTACGACCGGCCGTCGCGTTTCGTGCGGCTCGACACCCGCACGGGCGAGGAGGAGGTGATCTGCTATACGGGGGCGGTTTCGACGCGCCCCGCCATGGCCGGCGGCCGCGTGTGGTGGACCGAGTACCGCCGTTCGAAACTCTTCGAACAGCGGGTCAATTCGCAGTTGTGCTACATGGACCTCGCCGACGGTACGCCCCGGATGGTCGTCGGACGCCGCAACGCGCTCTATCCCACGCCGTCGGAGGATGCCGTCGCGTGGGTCGAATACAATCCCGACGGCCGCTATACGGTCGTCGTGCAGGGAAAGGAGGGCGTGGAGAAACGCTTTGCGACGCCCGACCGGTCCGAGATTCACGGACTGGCGTGGGACGATGCCACGCGGGGCTATTACGTCATCGTCACCGACGATTCGGGCATGTGGCTTGGCCGCATCGACGGCGACGGCGTGCATCCCGTTACCGAAGGCGCCTACATTACGCTGAGCAACCTCCGCGCGGGCGGCGGCAGGCTCTATTTCGGCTCGATCGCTTCGGGCCGGGACGAAGCCCACTGCTTCGACCTGAAGACCCGCCGCGAATACCGCATCACGACGTCGGCTTACGGAGCGTTCATGCCGGTGCCGTGGCGCGACGGCGAGGGGCGGGAACGGGTGCTGCTGACCGCCTATGACAGGCGCGGTTACCATGTGGCGGCGCAGGACGCCGATGCCGACGCGCTGATTCCGGTCACGCCTTCGAAACTGCCGCTCAACGTCGTGAATCCCGACCGCAAGCGGTGGAACGTCGTGAACCTCGATACGGTGCGTTTCTCGCCGGCCGATTCGCTGCGTCAGGAGGGGGTGTACCGCGCGAAGCGATACCGCAAGGTGCCCAATCTGGTGAACATCCATAGCTGGACCCCCGTGGCCTTCAATCCCTTCGAGGCCGTGGACGAACACAATATCAACCTCAATCTGGGCGTCACCCTGCTTTCGCAGAACCTGCTGTCGAATACCGAAGCCTTCGCTTCGTACGGCTGGAACCGCAACGAAGGGTCGATTTTCAATCTGGGCGTGCGCTATTTCGGGCTGGGCGTCCGTCTCGACCTCGACGCTTCGTACGGCGGCAATCAGGTCTTCTATTCGGTGGGGCAGTACAACGAGCAGACGGGAAAATACGAGTACCAGCAGCGTCCCAGCCCCGACAAGTACTACTCCGTGGGACTCTCCGCCACGCTTCCGCTCTATTT
>OHPS01001006.1_pt1 | contig 9269 bp, 9 predicted proteins | sample 1577811 | NCBI WGS metagenome assembly OHPS01 (sample SAMEA3879552, study PRJEB24766) | human gut metagenome | biome: human-associated habitat; feature: feces | place: USA | collected 1985/1987
CATCAATGCATTTTATTCGACAAATAAATCGATCAACATATTCTATAACAAACAGGCTGTCAGAGATAATGATGCAGCGGCCTCGTTTAATTTGATTTTTTTATTTTAGATATTTTTGCTTTAATACTGAAATCATTTTTGGGGATTTTTCCTGATAAAACTTGTTTTTCAGTTATACACACAAAGGTTTGCTATATTCACTTTCTTTAATACCAGATTAATTAGAATTGTCGGATACCATTGATTCACTTAAATTTTTAAGATTTATTACTGCGGTAGCTGCAAGATGTGGTCAGATGGTTAATGTGGCAGAAATTGCAAGAGACGCAGATATTAATCAGACACAGGCAAAAGATTGGCTTGGGATTTTGGAGACTCTTGGAATTATTTTTTATCTTCATCCGTATTCTAATAATCTGCTAAGGCGTCTTGTAAAAACTCCGAAGTTGTATTTTTATGATACGGGGCTGGTATGTTATCTTACAAAGTGGAGCAGTGCTGAAACATTAGAAAGCGGGGCTATATGTATTATTACCGCGATAAGGATGCCAAAGAGATTGATGTTGTATTAGAACATGATGGAATATTGAATCCAATAGAAATTAAGAAAACTTCAAATCCAGGAACAGAATTAATTAAGGTATTTGGATTGCTTGACAAAGCATCAACAACGCGTTCTAAAGGAGCAGTTGTCTGTATGAAGTCTTCACTTGGTGCAATTGATAAGGATAACTATATCGTACCAATTTGGATGATATAGGGTGAGTAAAAATTGCTATATTCACAATCCCCCCATAATATGCTATCATAATGAAAATTTACAAAGTGAGGTTTATTATGTGGGAGAAATTTAAGACATTTCTGAAACGCAAGGATATTGAAGTTTCAGTTAAAAGGTATGGAATTGATGCACTGGGTGCAATGGCGCAGGGATTGTTCTGCTCACTTCTTATAGGAACAATTCTTAATACATTGGGAACACAGCTGCATATTGGTTTTCTTACTAATACTGTGGCAACAGTGAGCGGTGTCAATTATACAGTTGGAGGGCTTGCGTCAGCAATGAGCGGACCGGCAATGGCAGTGGCAATCGGTTATGCACTGAAATGCCCTCCACTTGTACTGTTTTCACTTATAACTGTTGGATTTGCATCTAATGCGCTTGGCGGTGCAGGTGGTCCGCTTGCAGTATATTTTGTTGCCATTATTGCAGCAGAAGCAGGTAAGATGATTTCTAAAGAAACTAAGATAGATATTCTTGTTACACCGCTTGTTACTATAGGTGTTGGAACAGGAGTAGCGGCTCTTATTGCACCGGCTTTGGGAAAAGCGGCAATGAAGATTGGCGAACTTATTATGCTTGCAACTAATCTTCAGCCTTTCCTTATGGGAATTGCAGTATCAGTTCTTGTTGGAATTGCACTTACACTCCCTATATCATCAGCCGCGATATGTGCTGCATTTGGACTTACTGGGCTTGCAGGCGGAGCAGCAGTTGCAGGCTGCTGTGCGCAGATGGTTGGATTTGCAGTTATGTCATTTAAGGAGAACCGATGGGGAGGACTTGTTTCTCAGGGAATTGGTACATCTATGCTTCAGATGGGAAATATAATTAAGAATCCGAGAATATGGATAGCACCGATAGTTACGTCTGCAATTACAGGTCCTATGGCAACATGCCTGTTTAAGCTGCAGATGAATGGCACTCCGGTATCATCTGGTATGGGAACTTGCGGATTTGTTGGACAGATTGGTGTATATTCTGGTTGGGTAGCTGATATTGCTAATGGAACAAAGACTGCAATTACAGGATTTGACTGGGCTGGATTGATACTTATATCATTCATTCTTCCGGCAGTGATATGTCCGCTTATTAATATGCTTTTTAAAAAGATTGGCTGGGTTAAAGATGGAGATATGAAGCTTTCTTGATTGGGGGAACTTAATTGGAGAAACTAGATTGGATAAAAAGATAGGTTTATGTTAAAAATAGTGGCAGTACTTCAGGTATTTCTGAAGACTGCCACTTTTTATATGCATATTAATTAAAATGTTCTTTCAATTCACCAGAAAGCTTTAAGACATGCTCGATGCCATCGTCAACATTCGAAACGGCTTCTTCCTGCTGGCGGATGCTCTCTGAAATATTAGATATCATTGCAGCGTTCTCTTCAGAGGTAGCAACAAGCGTCTGAATGTCTGAGTTAACGCTGTCAAAAGCTGTCCTGACAGATTCGATTACCTTATACTGTTCTCTTACAAGATCGTGTGCAACTTCTGTTGAATCATTAATTCCGGTGAGAACATTGACAAGAGTGTCCATCTTGGAAACAACATTATTAGCTGATTCAGCACCTGCATTCACGCGGTTAGAAACTTCATCTGTCATACCTGAAAGACCGTTAATGATTTTGTGGATATTGTCTGCAGCTTCTGAACTCTGTTCAGAAAGATGACGGATTTCATCTGCAACTACAGCAAATCCTTTACCATGTTCACCGGCTCTTGCGGCTTCAATTGAGGCATTAAGAGAAAGAAGATTAGTCTGGGCTGCAATTGCATTGATTTCTTCAAGAATAGAAGTAATCTTAGACATCTCGTTCATAAGCTCAGACATAGCTCCTCTGGCAGAGCCAACAGTTTCTGCCATCTCCGAAAGAGTGTTTTTAACAACATTTACCTCGTTATTACCGGCTCTGACTGATGTATCAACTTTTTCAAAGCCAGCATCAAGCTCTTTGGAAAGCTCATAATTCTTATTGATTTCATCGGTGGCATCCTGAATTCTCTCAGTTACAGATATAGTTGCATTGGTTGTATCGTCAATAACGGTATTCATCTGAGAAGCAGCTTCATTTACCTTAGTTGCCTGTTCAGATAAGTTATCAAGACCGTTCTTACAATTTTCGATAGCTGAATTAAGATTGATGGCTATATCATTGGCTGCATGTGAATTGCTGTTAATTGTCGAGATTGTTTCTTCACTCTGGGAAAGAAGCTCACGACCTCTGTCAACAGCTTTGAATAAAACAACAGCAACAAGGTCAAAAAGGAGTACCTTTGTAAAGGCATCTACTCTGTCGTAATTAGCCCCATCAATAACGAATGGGAAAAATATGGCACATATAAGTGCAATATTAGCAACAGGAACAGAGTAATATATAATGTACTTCTTATCAAAATATAATGCCATCATTGATAGAAATACAAAATTGGCAAGAAATGCAACTGAGTTGCCGCCTAAAACAAAAGCATATACAAATGTAGCAATTGAAGGCGTAAGATTAATGAGCAAAGCTTTAATAAAATGATTCTGAATTAAGAACTTACCAATACCGGCAGCAATAAGACTGGCAAGCATTATGCCAATTCCGATAAATGCACGGATATTAATCCCTTCTGAAAAAAATGTCATAACTGATAATGCAATTGTTCCAACTAAAACAATAAGATAGTTGTGTGAATGTAATTTATCCATTAGTTCCTCCCTAAAAATAATATTAAATTGTTCGAAAATTAATATAGAAATAATAGCATTTTTAAATACAAAAATCAATGATTAACAGGTTGACATTATGTTAAATTTGAAATATACTTCTAACTAAAGCGTTGACGAGAAGAGTACTATGTTACGGTTCTACAGAGAGAAGCATATATGGTGGAAGTGCTTTAGAATACGGATATGGGAAAACCACCTCCGAGCGGCCTCAATACGGCACGGTGATTCCGTTATAATCATAATGAGATGTTCTCCTGATTGAGAGAATAATAAGGGTGGAACCGCGGATTGAATATTCGCCCCTTATACAGCAAGCTGGAAAGCCACTGTATAAGGGGCTTTTTTGCGCGAGTAGCGATGAGAATATACAGGGAAAGTCAACAACTGTGCTTGCACAGGGTGTGGACTTTGCATGGATATTCGAGGAGCACCGCGACAGTGACAGAGCGAAGCTCTGGAACATGAGCTACGAGCACAAGCAGCGATGAGAATAGCAACAAAAATATTAACACAAAAGGAGATTTATCATGGTTAATTTTAAGGAAGATGAAAGACTGAATACTCTTAATCATTCATGTGCACATGTTATGGCACAGGCAGTAAAGCATTTGTATCCACATGCTAAGTTCTGGGTTGGACCAGTAGTTAAAGAGGGATTCTATTATGATATAGACCTTGGAGATAATGTAATCAATGACGATGCTATTGAAGCTATCGAAAAAGAAATGAAGAAAATCTGCAAGGAAGGCAAGAAGATATACAGAAGAGAAGTTTCTAAGCAAGAAGCCCTTGAGATGTTCAAGGATGATATGTATAAGCTTGACCTTATAAGCGGTCTTGAAGATGGCAACATTACAGTATATGACCAGGGCGATTTCACAGACCTCTGTCGTGGACCTCATGTTGATAATACTAAGCTCTGCAAGAACTTCAAGCTTGTTAAATATTCTGGTGTATACTGGAAGGGCGATGCTAACAATCATGTAATGCAGAGAATCTATGGTGTATGTTTCCCAACAGCTGAGGAGCTTGAAGAACATCTTAAGCTTCTTGAGGAAGCAAAGGAACGTGACCACAGAAAGATTGGCAAGGAAATGGAACTTTTTATGTCAGATGACTTAATCGGCCGTGGACTTCCAATGTTCTTACCAAAGGGATATACAGTATGGCAGGAGCTTGAGAATTATATCAAGGCAAAAGAGAGAAAGCTCGGTTATCTGCACGTTATGACACCGTGTGTCGGCACGGTTGGTCTGTACAAGACTTCCGGTCACTGGGATCATTATAAGGAAAATATGTTCCCGGCTATGGAAGTTGAAGGCGAATCATTTGTCTTAAGACCAATGAACTGTCCTCATCACATGATGATATATGCTAACAAAATGCATTCTTACAAGGATCTTCCTATAAGAATCGGTGAGATTGCACATGACTTCAGATTTGAGGCAAGTGGAACATTAAAGGGTATTGAGAGAGGAAGACATTTCTGCCAGAATGATGCCCACCTTTTCGTAACACCAGAGCAGATTGAGTCAGAATTTGCCAAGGTTGTAGACCTTATATTTGAGACATACAAGGATTTCAATATTACAGATTACCGCTGTGTTCTCTCATTAAGAGATCCAGAGGATAAGGTAAAATATCATGATGATGATGAAATGTGGAACAATGCTGAGAACGCATTAAGAAAGGTTCTTAATGATATCGGAATTGAGTACACAGAGGAAATTGGAGAGGCTGCATTCTACGGACCTAAGCTTGATGTTAATGTTAAGCCTGCTATCGGTAATGAATATACTTTATCAACATGCCAGCTTGATTTCTGTCTTCCATCTAAGTTCAACTTAACATACATTGATAAAGATGGACAGAGAAAGACACCTGTAGTTCTTCACAGAGCTATCCTTGGTTCTCTTGACAGATTCATGGCTTATATACTTGAGGAGACAAAGGGTAACCTTCCATTATGGCTTGCTCCTGTACAGGCTACAATTCTTCCGGTTAAGAATGAAGATGAAGAGTTAAATGCTTATGCTCATGGGCTCTATGATTATCTTGCAGATAATGGAATCAGAGTTGAGATTGATGAGAGAGCAGAAAAGCTTGGATACAGAGTAAGAGAAGCTCAGGTTAAGAAGATTCCTTACCTTATTGTACTTGGTAAGAATGAAGCAGCAGAAGGAACTGTAAGCTACAGACTCAACGGAGAGCAGAAGTCAACTACAGTATCTAAGGACGAATTTGTTGCAATGCTTAAAGATGAGATTGCTACTAAGAAGAATAATCCTGCAGCAGCTAAATAATCAGACTGACCTTACAGAAAGAAGCGTGACAATATGTAATGTTTTATGTATTGTCATGCTTCTTGTTTATATTTCAGAAAACAATAGGAAAATAAATGGCTAGATATTACTATAAAAAGAAAAAGAAGAAATTCGTACCTAAAGATTTAGCAAGTCTTAAAGAACTTAAGATAAAGACTGCATTAATGGAGAGTATTCCTGAGGATATAACACAGCTGTATCCTGAAGCCAGAAATATAAAGAGACATTTTATACTTCATATAGGGGAGACTAATACAGGAAAGACACATGATGCACTAGAGGATTTTTACAATGCAGATGCAGGAATGTACCTTGCACCTTTAAGGCTGCTTGCGTTAGAGATTCAGGAGATGAGCCTTGCCAGAGGAATTAACTGTTCGTTGACGACAGGCGAGGAGAAGGATATAAGAGATGGTGCAAAGCATTTATCCTGTACAGTTGAGAAAATGGATATGAGCAGACATTTTGATGTCTGTGTAATAGATGAGGCACAGATGGTAGCCGACTCAGACAGAGGCTGGGCGTGGACAGAGGCAATTCTTGGCGTTAATGCTGATGTTGTACATGTATGCATGTCGCCGAATGCAATACATATTGTTAAAATGCTTATAAAAATGTGTGGAGATACATATACGGATATAAGACATAAAAGGAATTCAAGACTTATAGTTGAAGACCATGATTTCATATTTCCGGATGATATACGGGATGGAGATGCTTTAGTAGCATTTTCACGTAGAAAAGTTCTTATGCTTGCAACCCTTCTAAAGAAGGAAGGGTATAAAGTAAGTGTTATATACGGTTCACTTCCATACAGTGTGCGAAAAGCAGAGGTTGCCAGATTCTTAAATGGGGAGAGCAGAATTGTAGTATGTACAGATGCTATTGGAATGGGAGTAAATCTTCCTATAAGAAGAATAATATTTACTGAGTCGAAAAAATTCGATGGTAAATCCAAAAGACTTCTTAACATGAGTGAGGTTAAGCAGATTGCCGGAAGAGCAGGAAGAAAGGGCATGTATGACCAGGGGTATGTCAACTCAATAGAGGATAGGGACCAGATAGGTGAACTGCTTCATGGAAGATATGAGCAGATAACAAGCTGCGTTATACAGCCGCCAAGAAAAGTCCTGGATATGCCATACAGCCTTTCAGAGATATTTAAGATATGGTTAAAGACGATTGAAAAGAAATGCTTTTCAGTTGCTGACTTAAAGAACAGGATTAAACTTGCTGAATACATTGAGAAAAAGCATGGTGAGAAGATTAATAAAGATCTTGAATACAGTCTTATTAACATTCCATTTGACGAGAATAGCGAGAAACTTAAATATTTGTGGCAGGATCTTGTTGATATGACAGCTGACGGTGAACCGGTAAGCAGGATGTGGTATTATGTAGATACTGAATCTGAAGATATAGAAGCCATGAAGCTGGATGACCTTGAACAGTTGTATAAGAAGATGGATCTGCTTAATTCATACTGTAATGCTCTTAATATATCAGAATATGATGAGCGTATCAGAATGCTTAAAGAGGAGATATCAGAATGCATAGTAAGAGAACTTACTAATGGTGAATTCTTCAACAAATGTAAACGCTGTGGGAAGAAACTGGAATGGAATCATAGATTTGGCATGTGTGAAAAATGTTACGAGATAAATAAGCTGGAAAGAATGCGCTATAAAGCAGATAAATGGAGATAAAAAGGTCTACATTTTGCTTTTTTATGCGAACATAAGCAATTCGAACTGACAATATATAGGGGATATGTTATATTTAATGCACCAAATATATGTTTTTATAAAATGTAGACATTTTTGGAGTAAATTATCGTTATTAAGTGATAATACATTTATAAAGTAATAATTATTGGAAGAGGAAAATGCTATGAGTGAAAGTATTAAAGGTAGAATTCATCAGGTAGAAAGCTTTGGTTCAGTTGATGGACCAGGGGTAAGATATATTGTATTTCTTAAGGGCTGTCATATGAGATGCAGATATTGTCATAATCCTGAGACATGGAAAGAAGAAGGCGGAACATTAGAAACAGCGCAGGAAGTGTTTGATAAAGCTTACCGTTACAAAAATTACTGGAAGAATGGTGGCGGAATCACTGTAAGTGGTGGAGAGGCGCTTCTTCAGATGGAATTTGTGACAGAACTCTTTGAAATTGCGAAAAAGAATGGTGTGCATACAACTCTTGATACGTCAGGTAATCCTTTTAAGATGGAGCCGGAATATCTGGAAAAGTTTGACAGGCTGATGGCTGTTACAGACCTTTTTCTTCTTGATATTAAGGAGATTAATGATGAGAAGCACAAGGACCTTACAGGTTGGACTAATAAGAACATCCTTGATCTTGCAAAGTATCTTTCTGACCATGATAAGGATATGTGGATAAGACATGTTCTTGTTCCGGGAGTGACAGACGCACAGGAAGACCTTGAACAGTTAAGGGATTTTGTTGCCGGTTTAAAGACTGTTAAGAGATTTGAAGTGCTTCCATATCATACACTTGGAGTATTTAAGTGGGAGGAATTAGGAATTCCGTATACACTTTCTGATGTAATGCCACCTGATAATAGCAAGAGCTAATGATATATTAAGAACAGCAGAATACACAGGATATCTTGAAAAATAAGATATTGGAACAGAAATAATAAGCCCTCGGACAAGATTGCGTCCGGGGGCTTAATGTGTTTAATGAAATTATTTGCAGCCTGACCTTAAACCGTCATTAAGGCCTTCAATATATGAAAGAGCCTTTTCCTTTCCTGAAGCGTTAAGCTTCTTATAGTAGCCTAATAATCTTGTCTCGTTGTCGGATAAAGACTGAACCTGAATCATATTTCTGACATCAGATTTCATCATTATGTAATCCATGCTTGCATCTAATATACTGCTTAATTTCATAAGAGATGAGACACTTGGAAGATGCCTTCCTTGTTCGTATGCACTTATTGTTTCCTGGGCAACTCCAAGCTCGGTGCTTAATCTTACCTGTGTTATATGTTTTTCCTCGCGTAATTCACGGATTCTGTTATGATATTCCTGCATCTGGTATTCCTCCATAGTTTATCTGATTGCAAATCCACTATAAGAAAAATAACATTTTATAAGTCTGATATTAGTGGTTATAATGGTAAAATATGGTAATTATATAGGCTGATATGGTAATAAATGGTAAAAAAGATATATGGTAAAATATATGACATTGTGTTATTATTCTAAATAGCAGCATTGCTGTTGTAGAGAGGAAACAGGGGTATACAATTATGAGAAGAAAAAATGCAGCTGTATTAATGACAGCAGTCATTATTGGAGGACTGCTTACAAGCTGTGGCAGTGCATACAATAATGCTAATGGGAAGAATTCTGACAATACCGTAGAGACACAGACTACAGTAAGAACCGTTGTCAATGGAGAAACCAAAACTGATGGT
>OHPS01001012.1_pt1 | contig 9215 bp, 9 predicted proteins | sample 1577811 | NCBI WGS metagenome assembly OHPS01 (sample SAMEA3879552, study PRJEB24766) | human gut metagenome | biome: human-associated habitat; feature: feces | place: USA | collected 1985/1987
CACGATGGTGGCGGTCATCTTGCCATCCGCCACGGTCAGGGCTGCGGGGCTGTCCACAGCAGCACGGCCAGAGCCGCCCTCCAGCGTCACATCACAGGTGTAGGTGCCGTCTGCCGGGGTCTCGGCTTCCGCAGCCTTTTCCACGGCATCACGCACGCTGACGACATGGTCGTACCACTTGCCCTTGGTGCCCAGAATGGCCAGATCAAAGTCGGCATCCACAGCAGAGACCGGAATATCGAAGCCGTACACCTCCTCCGAGGTGCCGTCGGAATAGGTGACGGTATCTGTGGTGGGCTGCAGCCAGTCGGCCTCGTGGTCGGCGGCATCGGAAGCCTTGCCCAGATACAGGTTGACGATATGGGTGGAAGCAAGGCTGACATGGAAGGTCATCTGGCCGTTCTCCACGGTCAGGGTGCCCTTGCCGTCGCAGGCTTCGTTGGCGTGGAACATGCTGCTGTCGGTGTCAAACTCGGCGGTATACACGCCATCCGGCAAAGCGGCGGTCTCAGCGGCAGAAGAAGCCACGGAAGAAGCAGCCTCCGAGCTGGCAGCACTGGAAGCTGCAGAAGATGCCGTGGAAGAAGCGCCGCAGCCCACCAGCAGACTCAGTGCCAGAGAAGCAGCGACAACACAGGAAAAAACGCGTTTCATAGGAAATACCTCTACATTATAAAAATCAGCTTTTATTATACCATTGTTCAGATAAAAAATGAACCCTCTCCACCGGATGCCGCAAAGCGGCCGCGAGACGGAGAGGGTTCGTTTGATCAACCGTTCAGAGAATCGATCGCCGCCTTGGTGTGGGCGACATACAGCTTCTGGACATCCTCGATCTCACCCAGACCAGCGATCTGGCAGTCGATGCTGTCAAAAGCACCGGAAGCCTTGAACTGGCTCAGCCAGGAGTCGGCATCCTCACCGGCCATATCGTTGTTGGCGTGATCGCCGGCAACCACCATCAGCGGGCGCAGGATGACCTTGGTGTAGCCCGCAGCCTTAACAGCCTCGATCACGTTCTCGCAGGCAGTCTCTTCCGGCTTGCCCTCAACGGTGCCAATGAACACATTGTCGTAGCCCAGAGTCTGCATTGTGGTCTGCATCTGGCTGTAGCTCACCTTTGCGGTGTGCGAGGTGCCGTGGCCCATAAAGACAAAGGCGACCTTGTCCGCAGCAGCGGCATCCAGACTGTCGTAGCCGGCTTCCTTCACGGCAGCAGCGGTGACAGCCTTGGCAACGTCTTCCTTATCCTGATTGATGATGGTGGCATCGGAACCGACCTCGCCCAGCAGGGGCTCAGCCACAGCGACAGATTCAAACTTGTCGCGGTAGGTGTCGATCATTTCCATCATCTCGTCGTACTCAGCACCGTGCATCAGGTGGGTGGGCTGGACGACCAGATTCTTCACGCCGTTTTCCACAGCGCGGTCCATGGCCTGCTGCATGTTGTCGATCTTTTCGCCGTCACGAGCCTGCACATGGTTGATGATGATCTGTGCGGTGAATGCGCGGCGCACAGACCAATCCGGGTATGCGGCCTGCAGAGCATCCTCGATGCCCTTGATGTCCTTCACGCGGCTGTCGTTGAAGGAGGTGCCGAAGGAGACCACCAGCAGCTCGTTGTCGCCAATGTCGTCCTGATTGCGGGCATCGTCCTTGGAAGCATCACCGGTGTCGCGGCCAAAGTAGTCGGGGTCGGCGTTCTCACCTTCCACCAGTTCCTTCTGGGTGTCGGTCAGGGCATCCCATGCAGCCTTGGCGGCTTCGCACTGGGCATCGGTATCCTCATTGCGCTCCTGCACATAGATGGCATCGATCAGGTCTGCCACGTTCTTTGCTGCCATTTCGTCAGCCTCCTCGCTGCTCGCTTCGCTGGAAGCGGAAGACGCAGCGGTGCTGGATGCAGTGCCGGAAGCAGCACCGCCGCAGCCGGTGAGCACGCCGGCGCACAGAGCCAGAGCCGTAACAGCTGCGGCCAGCTTTTTGGTTTCGATCTTTCTCATTGTTCTTGTCCTTTCCTGCTGGATAAATTGCGGTTTGAACCAAACAAAGGGTACAGGAAAGAGAGATGAAAAAAGAGGCCCTTCTGTCCTGCGGATGGCATGACAAAAAGACCTCTGTTGTTTCAGGGCTTTTTGGTACAACCAATTCCTCGTGATCTGGGGTTTGCACCCCCGTACCAACAGCAGGCAGGTTTCCTGACTGAAAGATCGCCGCCCGTCATCTCCTTCCCAGAGCAAAAGCTCCAGTGGCTGGTGCAAAGCACCCTGATGCGGACTCCCTTATCACAGTGACGAGATCGTGCGGGATCTGCACCCGCTTCCCTTTTACCCTTTCCGCCGTGCAGTGCATCGGCAAAAGGCACCTGCTGTTTTTCTGTTCAGTTCGTCCGGCATTATATCATAAAACTGCGCAGAATGCAATAAAAAACGGCATCCTGCCTTTTTATAAGGAAGGATGCCGTTTGGAGATCGAGCCAAATGCGGAGCTTACTGGAGCGCACGGATCGCATTGATGGTGATTTTGTACTGGCAGGTCACGCTGTCAAACAGCTCCTTGGTACCTTCCAGTGTGCCTGTGCGCAGCACCTCGGTCAAATCGTAGGTGGGCTGATACAGGTTGGTAAAGCCCAGGTTCTGGCACACGCCCTTGAGCGTGTGTGCCGCACGGAATGCTTCCTTCACATTTCCTTCCTTCAATGCCTGCTCCAGTTTCGGATAGCTGTCGTCGTTCAAAAACATCAGCGTAAATCTGCAGATCATACCTTCGTTGTAAAGCCGCTTGAGCACGTCCTCATAATTTGCGCCCATCTGTCTATAACATTCCTGAATCGTCATGGTTTGTCGCTATGCCTTTCTTTTTCTACTGATCCCGCCTGATTTGCCACAGAGTGACAAAAGCGCCATCCATTTTGTTGCACTTTGTTGCGTTTTAAATATATCACGCCTTCCTGCGTTTTTCAATGCAGAGACAAAAAGTCTTGCACTTTTCACATATTGTCCCGAGTTTTTCTTGCAATTTGCTTATCAATTTCTTCCGGCTGGCTTTTTTCTCCGACTTTGCCGTGCCTGCATGGCTGCAGGGCTTTTCCCGCCTTTGCTCTGCCGTTTCTCTGCACGGAAAACGCATTTGAAGAAAAAGGTAAAAAAACAGTTGACAAAAGCCTTTCTGCATGATAGAATAAACAAGTCGTCCGGCGAAGGACACAAAAAGTGAATATGGGCGTGTTCCCGAGTGGCCAATGGGGACAGACTGTAAATCTGCTGCTTTCAGCTTCGGTGGTTCGAATCCACCCGCGCCCACCAAACAAGAAAAATCCGAACCTGTTTCCGATTGGAGAAGGGTTCGGATTTTTCGTTTTCTTCGGGTTTGAGAATGAAGGCTCCCGTGGACGGCGTAAAACTCCGATACCTTGTCATAGACCGTAAGCCAATAACAAGATTTGGAGGATGCGATTATGAAGTACGATGCAAGAGCCTGCCATTTCAACATGGACACTGGATGTGTGGAGCTGCGGCTCCGGGATGGGAGAAAAATCTCCATCGACTGTACCGGGGTCGAGGATGCACTGGACGTGACCATGGCGCAGAGGTTGGAGTTAGATTATCTCATCTACAATGACCCGCTTGGCTATGCAGACTTGATTCTGAACGGCGAACCAGAGGAGTATCTGAAGAATGTGGCGGGAAGTCACGGATTAGAAGATTAAGCATAAAAGGGTATGCGGCTATAAACCGCATACCCTTTTACACTTTATCGCTTCCAGACCGCTGCGGCATTGGAACGTGACATCAGTTCTTCGACCGGGATTCCGGCTGGGCAGATGTCCTGGCACGCAAGAGATTTTCCGCAGCCTTCAAAATAAAGCTGACGATACGCATTTGCGAGTTCTGTCTGATGGGCAATATCCTGTTCTTCGTTCAGAATACGGTAAGCGTTGACGGGCAGAACAGCTCCAGCAAATTCACTGTTCGGGTCAAAGTTCGGGCAGACCTCCAAGCAGCAGCCACAGAGCAGACACTTAGCAGATCGATACCGCTGGCTGTGCGTATAGCTGGTCTGGAACGCATCTCCTTCCAGCCACAGCTTTGTCCGCTTCAGTGCTTCAAAGATCACGGAACGGTCTACGACCAGATCTTTCACCAGTGGGAATTTGCTCAAAGGCTCCAGAGTAACAACGCTTCCCTTACAGTCCCGCAGAAAAACGGAACAGGCAAGACGAGGCAGACCATTGATCCGCATGGCACAGGCACCGCACTTGCGTATCATGCAGCCGCATTCCCACGCAATGGGGGAAACGACCGTTCCGCTCTTTTCGCACAGAGGGCTGCGGTGATTCAGCTCGTTCAACACCGAAGCAATCGAGGTGTCCGCACTTCCCTCAAAGGAAAACTCCTGCCAGCAGGGTGAAGCCTGCGGGTTTTCCTGCCGTTTGATTCGGATGGTGTAGTTCATAAATCATGCCGCCTTTCGGGGATGGATTCAAAGCTGATGGCGATATGCTGCCCGTTCCAGTGTGCCACGGTGGTTTTGCAGTAAACGGCATCGTTGCGTTGGGGATAATCTGCCCGCCAGTGCGCACCCCGGCTTTCTTTTCGGGCGAGGGCACTTTCCAGCATGGCACAGCCCAGAAGCGGAAGGGTGCCAGACAGTTTGCGGATTTCCTGAATGCCCGCTTCCAATGTCTGTGCATCCCGCACGACACCGAGTGCGTTCAGCAGGATACGATTCATCTGCATTTGAGCGTCCGGGGAAAGTTCGGGCAGAAGGGATTCTTCGGCACAGGGCATATTGGGGGAACTGACTGTTTCCCGGCAGGCAGTTTCCGCAGCAATCTGTCCTCCATAGATCGCACCCAGAAGAGAATTTCCACCCAGACGGTTTGCGCCATGGTACTGAGCGCAGCATTCACCGGCAGCGTACAGATTCCGCATCGAAGTGCGGTGCCGCTCGTCCACCTGAATGCCTCCCATAAAGTAGTGGATACCCGGCAAAATCGGAATGGGTTCTTTGCGAATATCTTTGTGCAGATAGGTCTGACAATCATCCACCAGTCCGGCAAGTTTATGCTTCATGACTTCTTTAGGAAGCTCTGTCATATCAAGGAACACCTCATAGTCACGGCTGACCGTCCAGACTTCCCGCGCGGTGATGTCACGCGGCATCAGGTTGCCGAGTTCCGGATATTTTTCTTCCATGAAATACCACGGCTTCCCGTTCCGTAATGCAAACAGCCGCCCGCCCTCACCACGGGCGGCCTCACTCAGAAGCATCCGTTTTTCGCCCAGTTCGACCGTGGTAGGGTGGTACTGGATCATTTCAAGATTTGCCATCGGAACGCCCAGACGGAACAGTTCTGCGGTGACTTCTCCGGTATTGGCAAGAGAGCCGGTCGTATCACCGAATAAGCCATGCAGCCCGCCTGTGGCAATCAGGACGGCATCGCATACAAACCGCAGCAGTTCGCCAGTATAGGTGTCCTGCACTGTGCAGCCACCGCAGATGTTCCCGGAAAGCAGCAGGGTGCGGAACTTATGGTGTGGAAAGCGTTCGACCGTTCCTGCGCTTTCTTCCCGGCGCACAGCATCAATCAGAGCGGTCATTAGCTGCTTTCCCGTATCGCTTTGTGCAAAGGCCGTCCGCTTTTTCTTCTGTCCGCCAAAATTCCGCAGGTCGAGTTCATCGTCATCTGTCACGTTGAATTGTACTCCCAGATGGTGCAGGCTGCGCACCAGTTCGGACGCAGCCTGCGTCATCCCCCAGACTGCATTCGGGTCAGCAAGTCCGCAGGCAGCGGTCAGGGTATCTGTATAATGCTGCTCCGGGCTATCCTCCTCTCCCTTGGTATTCAAGGCTGCATTGATTCCGCCCTCTGCCATAACAGACTGCGCCCGCTCGGAGGCAAGGGAGGACACCAGCTTTACCGTCCAGCCGTTTTTCACAGCAGTCAAAGCAGCGGAAAGCCCTGCCAGCCCTGCACCCACGATCACCAAAGTGTGTTTCATACATTGTTCCACCCGATATAATATAGAATGATCGAACCGGCAGCAAACAGCACCAGTATAGAAAGAATCAGATAGAGGTCGCCGCGCTGCTCCTTATCCCGGACGATGCCCAGCGATACCAGAAGGGGTCGGAGATTGAGCAGAAGATGCACAAATACCGAAGCAACCAGTAAAAGCTGCGTCAGCAGCCGGACCGTTGTGAACGGAAACAGAATGTATACGCCGTCCTGCACTCTGCCGAACACGCCAATATGGAAAAAGAGCATGAGCAAAATAGCAAGCCCACTGGTGCGCCTTGCCCAGAACAGAGCATTCTGCTTTCCGTAGAGTTTTCCGCCGGACCGGGAAGCCCGGAATGTCTGTGCGGTCAGCAAAAGCCCAAGGACGGTGTGCGCCGCCAGAATGCCAACGCCGATCCATGCCAGAAACTTTCCTGCCCCGGAACTGATGCCCAGCAACATAAAACTGCCCATCAGCCCATGAAGCAGACAGATGAAAAGTAGCAGAACGGAGAGAATGGTGTTCAGTTTTCGCATGAGGGGTCCTCCATTTCTTCTGCGGAGAGCAGAAGGATGTCTGCATCCGGCAATGCTGTTGCATCAAGCGTATTTTCCGAAACCAGCAGCAGTTGATACCGCCCATTGATTGCACGGGAACGCAGCATGGTTTCGCTGTACTGCTTCAACGTGACATCTGCTCCGGCAGCAGTCAGGCGTTCACAAAGAGCCGTTGCATAGCAAAGCAAGGGATAGTCTGTTTCGCAGACCGAAAGCGTCATGTGCGGCAGTCCGGCATCGGAAAGGACTTCTGTCTCACCGGAAACAAATGCTTTCAGATCATTCCGGAAATCCGCATCGGAAAACGGTTCCAGCGCAGGGTTGATGCAGAACAGATAGTTGCCCTCCAGCGGTGCGGCCATCTGTGCGGCACGTTTCGCTTTCGGGGTCGCACCGGTCAGCCCATCCAGAATAGAGGGCGGCGAGTGCATAAATACGCCAAACGCGGCAAGAAATCCCAATGTCAGAACCAGAGTGATGAATTTTCCTTTCACAGGCAGACCTCTTTTATTTATTGCATGGTTGTTCAAATGAAAAATCTTCTGCGCAAAATACGGCAGTTGAGTAAACACTCAACTATATTGTATGCGAAATAAGGAGGCTGTCAAGGTCTGTTAGACGACAAATCGCAGGAAGCAGATGCTAACTTTTCCTCTTGACAACGGAGGAAGAGCAGATATAATATGATTGAACGGTTGTTCAACTACAAAACAAGGAGAACGTCTGATGTCAAATTCTTTATACACCTGTAATTGCGATGTGATCCATGAGGACATCGTGAACGATGTAAAAGGCAAAATGCAGCCGAAAGACGACTACATCCAGCTTGCATCGCTTTTCAAGCTGTTCGGAGATGGCACAAGAGTGCAGATCCTTCATGCTCTGGAACAGAGCGAGATGTGTGTATGCGACCTTGCGGTTCTGCTGGGCGTCACCAAATCGGCGATCTCTCACCAGCTGAAAGCACTCCGGCTTGCCGGACTGGTCAAATTCCGCAGAGAGGCCCAGATCGTGTATTATTCGCTGGCGGATGATCATGTAAAGGAGATCATCGACAAGGGATTTGAGCATTTAAGAGGATGATCGCGCAAGCGATTATCTTTTTGTCTTTTAAGTTGAGCGATTGAACAATTAAGAAAACGTAGTGGAGGTCAAAATGAAAAGAGTATTCATCCTGAAAGGTCTGGATTGCCCGAATTGTTCCGCCAAGATAGAAAAAGAGGTCGGAGCATGCAGAACATCGTGATTGCTCTTGGCATCAAGAGCGTGTTCCTTGTTCTGGGCGCACTCGGCATGGCCGGTATGTGGGAAGCCGTGTTCGGTGATGTGGGTGTCACGATCATCGCTGTTCTGAACGCAATGCGGATTCTGAAGAAATAAGCACAAACAAAAACAGGGTGCGCCCACCCGGACGCACCCTGCAAAAATCCACACACGATAAGTAAGGCAGGGAGTTCCCCAGCGGGAACTTCCTGTTTTTCTTTGGTTGCGATATGAGCCTGTTCCGCCTGCCATGCAGCAAATTCCCGTTGACCTTCCTCGCTGTTCCAGCAGGCAAGGATCGCCGGATAGAATGCCCGTGCCAGTCGTTCGATGGCTTCATCGGGGTAAGGGGAAATATTTGTGGACTTTTTCTTTTTGTTCAAACGCACACTCCTTTGGATTTCTGTTGACAGCATACAATGTGCCTGTTGTTATGCTGTCTGCTCATCCTCTGCGAGCGCAGATTCCAGCGAAGCAAGGTACTCCTTGTGCTTGTGGATGATTTCGAGAATGACTTCTCGCTGTGCTGTGTCTGGCATAGTTCTCAGAAGATAGTCAAACTCTGTGCGGAAACGTGTTGTAACGTGTTCCAGTGCGACATAATCATGCCGCACTTCTTCCGGGTAAGCATCGCTGTCGTAAACCGATTCGATTTTCTGAAACGGCAATACAGGTGCCTTTCCCGGTTCCCGGATGATGCCATCGGCATCCGGTTTCGGTTCAACTTTCAGTTCCGGGTGCAGGATTTCCTGCAAGGTCTGTGCGCGGGCATCATAGTTGGCTCGTGCAAGGCGGTGCATATCAGCCTTGCTGACTTTTACCTGTTTGTTCAGAATCTTCTCCCGCATACCGGGAATCAGGGATTCAGCAATTTCAACACCTTTCATGTACTTCGATGCGCGAAGTACAGTTGCCTTGCTTACACCATTTTCCTCTGCGATTCGTTCGCAGGTTTTCATGGCTTCACCGGAGTTATCAGTTTGAGAACTCCGGTGAAATCGGCCATTTTCATCATGCGATTCTTTGCGGGCTTCGCCATGAGAGGATTTTTCCGCTTCATATTGCTTCCCGATGAGGAACAGCTTCTGCTCCGGGGTGAGGTTGCGCCGCCCCAACTGATTCTTGCAGATCCATGCGAGGACTTCTTCTCTGCTTTCAAATCGGAGCGGCATGGTGGAAAAGCAAATCTCCGGGTGCTTCTGGAGAATTGCATAACGATTGTGGCCGTCAACGAGGGTGTTGTTCCAGACGATCAAAGGAGAGAGCAGCTTGCCTTCCTTGAGGATGTTTTCTTCAAGCTGCTTGTACTCATCGTCCGTCAGCGGCGGGATCTGATTCTGGAACTCCGGGTCGATTTTCAGATTGATCATACGCACAACTCCTTATCTCT
>OHPS01001024.1_pt1 | contig 9128 bp, 6 predicted proteins | sample 1577811 | NCBI WGS metagenome assembly OHPS01 (sample SAMEA3879552, study PRJEB24766) | human gut metagenome | biome: human-associated habitat; feature: feces | place: USA | collected 1985/1987
TTTCGATTCCACCTTGTTCTACCACTCTTCCCAATTGCTGTCGCCCGCACCGGAATCTTCGAGTATGGCGTCGGAAGCCGTTACTTCGACTATGGCTATGACGGTGGCCGTAGCACCTACAGCCACTACCGATACCTTGCCTTCCCGTTCGGCATAGGTGTTTTCCTTCACGGGAGCCGTGATCGTCAGCACATCGCCGTCGAGTGTCGCACGCCATCCGTCGGGTTTGGCAATCGAATGATTCAATACACCGTGCTGAGTGACGGCGAGCGTTTTGCTCATACCGTATTTCAGAACGAGGCTCGTCTTTTCAATTACGAAATTAATCTCTTTGGCTTTGGGAATGCGGATTTCCGTATTGTCATTGTCGGACAGTATGAAGATCACTTCGTCGTCAGTTTCCCGGACTTCCTTGAAGAAAGAATCGCCCTTGGCTCCGGTTGCTTTTACGGGCTTGCCGTCGGCTCCGGTGATTCGCTTGCCGTCTACGGTCCAGTAACCTTCCGCATCGACATCCAGTTCGGGCGAAATCCCGTCTTCACCCGCTACGGGAATCTTATTTCCCGATGCGTCGGTAAGCCATTTGCCCTTACCACCGATCGTCCAATAGTAGACGCCTTCGAAAAGGTCGATGCCGATAACCGGAGCGTCCGCACCTTTCTCACCGTTTTCGATCGTGATGGTATCGCCACCACTGAATGTAATGGTGTACCCGTTGTCGGTTTTTGTGATTTTCGTGATGAATTTATCCGTATCGACGGCATTGATGATGGTTTGTAACGAACTGATCTGCGATTTGATTTGCGCCAGTTCCTGCTTCAGATTTTCGATCTCCCTACGAAGTTCCGAGTCGTCGTAATCATCCGAACAGCTCCAGTTTGCAGTGGCCAGACAAGCCGTGAAAGCCAGCAATGTAAAAAGTTTCTTCATGTTTGATTATTTTTGAGTTAATATTGTTGCAGAAAAAAGCGTCCGCCGACGGATTTGCTCCGTAAGCGAACGCTTGAATTGGACAAGGTATTTCGATGCCGATTCAAAGGCCGAATCAGTCCTTCTCCTTATATGTCCGATATGTTCTTTTGCCATGATCTCCTGTCATTTTCCGTTTGCAGAACTACACGGGCGGACAGGAATATAGAAATCGACAGAAAATAGTATGTAAAAACTACCTTGTGTGACTCCGACCCGTAACCCGCGGGTGTAAATCATCGTTAAGGCAGGTCTTCTGACTCGTCCCGTTTATTGCGCCTTCCCAGTCTAAACCAGTGGCAAAGAGTGCAATAAGCAACTTCTCCCGAAGGAGGGGACTTACAGCAGCGAGTACTGTTCCGGATTTTCACCGGATTCCCTTTTCATCCTGTTCGGTATGCCGAACAAGAACCATAACGGCGCAAAGGTAATCATTTTTTTCGATTGTTATACGAATCACATAAAAATATTCAACCGATTCGGGAATAGAAGCCTGTTATCCGAGGTCGTTTTTTGAGAACAGTACTCCTTCATAAATCCATATCTGGTCTTATCCGGTTTGCGCAATTCCCCCCCCCACATCGTCATTTCCCAGTGTAAGTTATAGTTCATGTTTCTTTATCAGTTTCCGATAGACTTTAACACTCCGGATTCTCAATATTTTGATTTAAAATGGTCTGTTTGTCATTCCCGATTCGGTTGTCGACAGGTTGATAATGCGGACGTGAGGTCGGTTGAGATAGTAACCATAAGTAAGATACTGCATATACGGTGATGCTCTACTCCTATGCAATATCACAGAGCAGTTTATTGACCAGTTTCACCTCTGGCGAAAGTTTTAGCGAAACACGGAAGGGCTTATTAATCATTCTTCGTGAACCTGAGTTTATATTCGCAACCATTCCTTAGCTTGTTTGGCAAGATGCAGAATCTCGATACTAAGGGTATTCAACTCGCGTGTGCGTTGTTCCAGCATGACGATCTGATGCGGGATAGCAATGTTGGAAAAGTGCGCATTGATGACCTTTACGACCTGATTGTAGTTGTTGGCGAGTTTCTGAAACTGGAAATAAAAGTCGTTCAGCCGGGCGACGAACTGCGTCTTCGACGGATCGCGTTTGATGACGACAAACTCCTCGGCAAAGAGCCTTTTGACGATAAAACGGTTGCGGTTATGCTCCAGTCCGGCTTTGCAGAGCAGTTCGTTAAAGCGGATGTTTTGCTCCTCGTTAAGCCGAAACGAGTATTTATAACTCGGCGTTCGGGGCTTCTTGTCGGTTATGTCTGTCAGTTTTCGGTTGGTATCCATATATAGCTTAAAAAAGGGTCGCGACTTGGGAGCGGCCCCAGCCTCGCAGAGCGAGGACCTTTGTCGGACAAACCGAAGGTTGTCGGACAAAGGTACACCTCGCTCCCATCTGACGATGGGAAAAAGCCGCGACGAAGAATTGCTGCCGAAAGTTTCAGAAGTTCTCCATGACGGGTCCTGAGGCCGGGTCGGTTCCGGGTGCAATATTACAACCGGCCGGCACGAAAAAAAAGCCCGCCGAACGGACTGGAGCGGACTGGGACGGACACCGGAATTAAAGCCGGATTACAGATAGTATATTGCAGTAACAATAGTTATTTCATTATTTTATTCATAGAGCCAATATGAATTGGACAAAAGTATTAATGACGCTTTGTTTGAAATAAAACATGAAACCAATAACAGTTTAAATACAGTTGTCGATTAATCATCCAATATTTAGCACATATCTTAATGGGAAAATCCGTTCAAAAAGACAAAAACACATTCAAACATTCCTCCAGCAAACGGGTTGAAATAGACGAAGCAGCCCTCCAAAAGATGCTCCTCGGAAAAGAGCTTCCAATTGGGGATGTCGCACAAAATGGTCCGAAACAGGATGATGCTGAACCGACGATACGCAATAAGACCGTTGGCTCAAAAACCGAACCGCCGGCTCCGGCAGCCGGGACAATACCGGCCGATTCCGGAACAACTCCGGACAGATCAGGATTCCAGCGAAAAAAGATTTTGCTGCCCGATTTCGAGCAGACGTTTTTCCGTCCCGTAAAGTGTTCCGATGAACGGGCTGCCATATATGTCAGCCTCGAAACCAAGCACAAAATTTCGAAAATACTCCATCTGCTGGGGAATGAGCGCACAAGACTGACAGCCCTTGTCGACAATATGCTGCAGTTCGTGATCGGCATTTACAGTGATGAACTGAATTATCTCCATGAGAAGAAAAATAACAGACGACCGTTTTGAAAAAGCCAAAGCGGAATAGAGCGGATAGCGGAACCGAAATGTTGAGAATGTTGTATATTGCATTTGCCTCAAGGCACTTTCTCTATGGATGCTCTCTGGCAGCAAACTTTTATACGATCAGAAAGAGTTGCAAGCTCATCCATTAAGGATAAAATTCCTATCTTTGTATATTATATTTGAACAACCTGACTACCATGGCAACCCAAAGCGAGGCCGCATTAGAGAACGGCTTGATAAAAACATTGATGGACAATAGCTACGAGCGTGTTTTTATCAAAGAAGAAGAGAATCTGAAAGCGAACTTCAAAGTCCAGCTGGAAAAGCACAATCAAAAGGCTCTCGCACTGATCGGACGAGCGCAATTTACCGACAAAGAATTCGAGCAAATTCTCATCTACCTCGAAGGCGGGACACGGTTTGAAAAGGCTAAAAAATTGCGCGATCTTTATCCGCTGGAAACCGAAGACGGGCAACGTATCTGGGTCGAATTTCTCAACCAACGCAAATGGTGTCAGAACGAATTTCAGGTGTCGAATCAAATAACGATCGAGGGACGAAAAAAATGCCGCTATGATGTAACGATTCTTGTGAATGGATTGCCGCTGGTACAGATCGAACTGAAAAAGCGCGGAGTCGAATTGAAACAGGCCTACAACCAAGTGCAGCGATACCACAAGACCTCGTTTCACGGACTATTCGACTATATCCAGATTTTCGTGATTTCCAACGGTGTAAATACCCGTTATTTCGCCAATAACCCAAACGGCGGCTATAAATTCACATTCAACTGGACGGACAAGAGCAATCGGCCATTCAATGACCTGAATATGTTCGCCAATTTCTTCTTCGACAAATGCACCTTGGGGAAGATTATCAGCAAATACATCGTTCTGCACGAAGGCGAACGGTGTTTGATGGTACTGCGCCCCTATCAATACTATGCCGTCGAGGAAATTATCAATCGGGTTGAAAACACCAATAAAAACGGTTACGTGTGGCATACGACAGGCGCCGGCAAAACCCTCACGTCGTTCAAGGCGGCGCAGCTCGTATCGGACATCGACGGTGTAGACAAAGTGTTGTTCGTTGTCGACAGGCATGATCTGGATACACAGACACAAAGCGAATACGAGGCATTCGAACCGGGAGCAGTCGATGGAACGGACAATACCTACGAATTGATCAAACGTTTGAGCGGAGATTCCAAAATCATCATCACAACAATTCAGAAATTGAATTGCGCCGTGACGAAGGACTACTACAACAAGCACTTGCAAGAGATTCGCAATAAGAAGGTCGTGATGATCTTCGACGAATGCCACCGCAGCCACTTCGGCGAGTGCCATAAGAATATCGTCCGGTTTTTCTCACACCTACAAATCTTCGGATTCACCGGCACACCGATTTTTGCTAAAAACGCCAAACAGGAGCATACAACCGCTGAGGTATTCGGCGAGTGCCTGCACAAATACCTAATCAAGGATGCTATTGCCGATGAAAATGTATTGGGCTTTCTGGTCGAATATTATACAGGCAATACGACTACTGATTATGAAAATGAAAAACGGATGCGCGAAATTGCGCAATTCATTCTCAACAACTACAACAAATCGACTTTCGACGGCGAGTACAATGCACTGTTCGCCATTCAATCCGTGCCGATGCTGTTGGGTTACTACAAGATATTCAAGGAACTGAATCCCAAAATCAAAATCGGTGCGATCTTCACCTATGCAGCCAACGCCAACCAGGACGACGAGCAAACGGGGATGAACAAAGGATTTGCCTCGACAAAGGTCGATGCCGACGAGTTGCAAACCATTATTGACGATTACAACCGCATGTTCGGCACCGGGTTCTCGACCGACAATTTCGGGGCATATTACGACGATGTGAACGAACGGATGAAGAAGCGCCGGAAAGAGATGGAACCGCTCGACCTCCTGCTTGTCGTCGGGATGTTCCTCACAGGTTTCGACGCCAAGAAACTCAACACGCTTTATGTGGACAAGAACTTGGAGTATCACGGCCTGTTACAGGCCTTCAGCCGCACAAACCGAATACTGGGTGAAAAAAAGAAATTCGGTAAAATTTTTTGTTTCCGCGATCTGAAAGCAAACGTAGATGCTGCTATCAAATTATTCAGCAACAACGAGCCGAATGAGTACATCATCCGCCCTCCGTTCGAGAAAGTGCGCAAAGAGCTCAATCTGAAAATGATCTCCTTTTTGGAGAAATATCCCAATGTCACGTATATCGACGCCCTGAAAAGCGAACCGGAGAAACGGGAATTCGTATTGGCGTTTCGGGAGATCATTCGAGGCAAAATCGAAGCGCAGATTTATGAGGAGTACGAAGAGGACGATCCCTATCTCCTCATGTCGGAACAGGAGTATATGGACTTCCGGTCCAAATACCTCGACATCGCTATCGGCCATACGGGAGAAGACAAAGGCCCTTCAGCCAAAAAAGACACTCCGCAACCGGAAATTGACGGGATTGACGATATCGATTTCTGTCTGGAGTTGTTACATAGCGATGTAATCAACGTCGCCTATATCCTCGCACTGATCGAAGACCTGAATCCCGAAAGCGAAGACTATAACGAAAAGCGCCAGCACATCATCGACACGATGATCAAAGACGCAGCCATGCGCAACAAGGCGATGCTGATCGACGGATTTATCCGCCACAATGTCGACGATGACAAAACCGGATTTGCCCGCGCCAAAGCTGACGGATCAATCGATCTGGAGACTCGGTTAACAAACTACGTATCCACCGCCCGCAATGCAGCAATCGACCGGCTCGCCGAAGAGGAGGGGCTTCCACAAGACGCCCTTCGGGATTATCTTGCCCAATACGATTACCTGCAACGGGAGAAACCGGAGATCATACAGAATGCAATCAAAGAGAAAAAAGTCGGCCTGAAAGAGCGCCGGAATATCCTCAAACGCGTTATGGGTAAACTCCGCACAATCATCGAAACATTCAACTGGGAATAAAAATTATTAGCGATGGAAAAAACATATCCTGGTTTTGTATACATTCTCACAAATCCGAGTTTTCGGGAGGATTGGGTGAAAATCGGAAAGAGCGCACGCGCCGTCGACGTCCGATCGAAAGAACTGGACAACACGGCTGTTCCCCTACCCTTTGAGATCTTTGCCACAATGCAGACAACCAAGTTCAATGAAGTCGAGAAATTGGTTCATAAGACCATTGATCGATTAACCGACCTGAGAATCCGGCAGAATCGAGAATTTTTCAATGTCGCGCCCCAAGTCGCATTAGACATATTCAAGGATATTGCCCAAACAATAGACGATGCAATCATCACCCGATATGAGGGAAATCTACCAATAATAGGGAGCGGTCTGCCTTCGAACGAATCGAGTAAACATACCGTAAAACGAGGACGTTTCAAATTCAGCATGGTCGGAATCAAAATCGGGGAATACATTACATTTTCTCCGACAAATATTCATGTGAAAGTTGCCAGCGATGATTCCATCGAATACGAAGGACGCATTTATAAATTATCGCCATTTGTCGGAACCTTCATGCCGGAGGAGAGGCGCAACACATCAGGCGCATACCAAGGAGCCAAATATTTTTCCTACAATGGAAAAACCTTGGACGATCTGCGCAAGGCGGCCGAGCAATGCAACCCTAAAATTGAAAATGAAGAATAAGCCATTATGAGCGAAGAATTACAACAAAAGCTCCGCAGCCAACTTTGGACGGTTGCCAACACCCTGCGCGGCAATATGTCGGCCAGCGATTTCATGTATTTTACATTGGGATTCATCTTCTACAAATACCTTTCGGAGAAGATCGAGCTTTATGCCAATGAAGAACTCAAAGAGGATGATCTGACATTCCGTGAAGCCTGGGCTGGAACCGACGAAGATTTGAAAGCCGATCTGAAAGAAGCGTGTGTGCAGGATTTAGGGTATTTCGTCGAACCGGAATACCTCTACTCCACCATTATTGCGATGATCGACCGCAAAGAGAACATACTGCCCTCGCTCGAACGTTCACTTAAAAAGATCGAAGACAGCACAATCGGACAAGAAAGCGAAGATGATTTCGGCGGCCTGTTTTCGGACATCGACCTTGCATCGCCCAAACTGGGCAAGACAGCCGATGATAAAAATAAACTGATCAGCGACGTGCTCGTTGCTTTGAATGGTATCGACTTCGGATTGAAAGAGGCGCAGGATATTGATATCCTCGGGGATGCCTACGAATACATGATCGGACAATTCGCAGCCGGAGCCGGCAAAAAAGCAGGAGAGTTCTACACACCGCAGGAAGTCAGTCAGATTCTTGCCGAAATCGTCATCACGGGCAAACAACGTCTGAAAACCGTATTCGATCCAACCTGCGGCAGCGGTTCACTACTGCTTCGCACGGCCCGGAGCGGCAAAGCCGACGAAATCTTCGGCCAAGAGAAAAACCCGACCACCTTCAACCTCTGCCGAATGAACATGTTGCTGCATGGCATCAAATACAACGATTTTGACATCCGTAACGGCGACACGCTCGAAGCCGACGAGTTCGGCGACCGACAGTTCGATGCGGTGGTCGCCAATCCCCCGTTTTCCGCCGATTGGAGCGCTGCCGACAAATTCAACAACGACGACCGTTTCAACAAGGCCGGAGTTCTCGCACCCAAATCGAAAGCCGATTACGCCTTTATCCTGCACATGATCTACCACCTGAACGAAGGTGGAACAATGGCTTGTGTAGCACCGCACGGCGTATTGTTCCGAGGTGCCGCCGAGGGCAAAATACGTCGCTTCCTCATCGAAAAGAAGAACTATATCGACGCCATTATCGGGCTTCCGGCTAACATCTTCTATGGTACCAGTATCCCTACATGTATCCTTGTAATGAAAAAGTGCCGCAAGCAAGACGATAACATCCTCTTTATCGACGCATCACGCGAATTCGAAAAGGTTAAAACGCAGAATAAGCTCCGTCCGGAACATATCCAAAAAATTATCGAGACCTACCGGAATCGTTCCGAAATCGAGAAATACAGCCATTGCGCCACCTTGAAAGAGATTGAAGAGAACGACTACAACCTCAACATCCCGCGCTATGTCGATACGTTCGAGGAGGAAGAGCCCATCGACATCAAGGCAGTTATGGCGGAAATCAAAGAACTGGAAGCCCAACGCGCTGATCTGGACAAACAAATAGAGGCTTATTTAAAAGAATTGGGGATTGTCGAATAACACAACGCGAGAAGCAATGGCAACAAATAACAACGATAAAACCCTCAATGTTCCCCCTTTGAGATTTCCGGAGTTTAGTGGGGAGTGGGAAGAGCATACGCTTTCTGAATATTTGGAGTTCAAGAATGGTCTTAATCCAGACGCTAAACGTATTGGAAGTGGACTACCATTCATTTCGGTGATGGATATTCTTTCAGAAGGAGTTATCAATTATGACAATATTCGTGGCAAGGTCAATGCTACTGAAAAAGAAATAGAATGTTTCGGAGTGAAAGACGGAGATTTGCTATTCCAACGTAGCTCAGAAACATTGGAGGATGTTGGACGAGCTAATGTGTACATGGATAATCGTACCGCCATTTATGGAGGCTTTGTTATTCGTGGTCGTAAAATCGGCAATTATGATCCTTTGTTCTTTAAGTATTTGCTTGCTACGCCATTAGCGCGCAAAAGAACTTGCAGGATGGGGGCAGGAGCACAACATTTCAATATTGGACAGGAAGGATTATCCAAAATATCATTATATTTTCCATCAATTGAGGAACAGAGAAAAATAGCTGGATTTCTATCTCTCATTGACGAACGAATAGCAACCCAAAACAAAATCATTGAGAAACTGCAATCCTTAATTAAAGGGC
>OHPS01001027.1_pt1 | contig 9105 bp, 5 predicted proteins | sample 1577811 | NCBI WGS metagenome assembly OHPS01 (sample SAMEA3879552, study PRJEB24766) | human gut metagenome | biome: human-associated habitat; feature: feces | place: USA | collected 1985/1987
CACCGACGCCGCCCGTCCCTATGCCACCGGCAGCGAGGCCGGTACCGGTCTCAGCGGCGCCGTTACCACCGCCGATCTGGGCACCAAGGCCGCCGCTCCCGCAGCGGAGACTGCCGCGGCTCCTGCCGCTGCCGCCGCTCCTGCCGCCGAGGCGGAGTTTGAGACCGTCAAGAACACCCACCTGCGCAAGCTCATCGCCCGGAACATGCACGACTCCCTGTCCAACATGGCCCAGCTGACCCACAACAGCTTCGCGGACGTCACCGCCATGCAGAAGCTGCGGGCCCGCATCAAGGCCCAGGGCGAAAAGGCCGGTCTGCCCGGCATCAGCCTCAACGACATGGTGATCTTCGCCGTGTCCCGGACCATCCTGGATTTCCCCGCCCTGAACGCCCACTACAGCGACAATGAGATGAAGCTGTTCAAGCACGCCAATATCGGCGTGGCCGTGGATACCGACCGGGGCCTGCTGGTGCCCACCATCATGCACGCTGACGAGATGAGCCTGGCCGAGATCAGCCTGAAGATGAAGGAGCTGGCCGCCGAGTGCCGCAGCGGCTCCATCTCTCCCGATAAGCTCACCGGCGCTTCCTTCACCGTGTCCAACCTGGGCGCCTTCGGCGTGACCACCTTCACTCCCATCATCAATCCTCCTCAGACGGGTATCCTGGGCGTGTGCAACATCGAGACCCGTATCCGGATGAAGAATGGTCAGCCTGAGTTCTATCCCACCATGAACCTGTCCCTGACCTATGACCACCGCGCTTTGGACGGCGCTCCCGCTTCCCGCTTCCTGCAGGCCCTGGCCAACAACATTGCCAACTTCGACCTGCTGCTGGCGAAATAAGGACGCGGCACACGCTGCCAGATTTGATTTGGAGGAAATATCACCATGAGCTATGACGTTATTGTCCTGGGCGGCGGCCCCGGCGGCTATGTGGCCGCAGAGCGCGCCGGTCAGGCCGGTCTGAAGACCCTGCTGATCGAGCAGCGCGCCCTGGGCGGCACCTGCCTCAACGAGGGCTGCATCCCCAGCAAGGTCCTGCTGAATTCCGCAAAGATCTATCACTATACCACCGAGTACGGCCGCAAGTTCGGCGTGGTGTGCCAGGGGTCCCATGTGGACCAGCCTGCCGTGGTGGCCCGCAAGGAAAAGGTCATCCACACCCTGGTCTCCGGCGTGGGCGCGGCCATGAAGGCCAGCCACGTGGAGGTGGTCAATGCCTCCGGCATGATCCGCGGCCGCGGCGACGAGGGCATCCAGATGGAGGCCGACGGTAAGGTCTACACCGGCAAGAACCTGATCATTGCCACCGGCTCCCGGGCCTTCGTTCCCCCCATCCCCGGGGTGAAGGAGGGCCTGGCCTCCGGCTTCGTGATGACCAACCGCGAGGCTCTGGCACTGAAGGAGCTGCCCCGGCGCCTGGCCGTTATCGGAGGCGGCGTTATCGGCCTGGAGCTGGCCGCCTACTACGGCGTGGTGGGCTGCGAGACCACCGTCATCGAGATGATGCCCAAGATCGCCGGGCCCATCGACGACGAGATCTCCGCCCTGCTGCAGAAGGGCTATGAGAAGGACGGCATGAAGTTCTGCCTGAAGTCCAAGGTGGTCCGCATCGACGCCGACGGCGTCGTGTACGAGAAGGACGGCAGGGAGGAGAAGGTCCTGTGCGACAAGGTGCTGCTGGCCATCGGCCGCAAGCCCGTGGCGGACACCTGCGGCGTGGAGAACCTGAACCTGGTGGTGGAGCGCGGCGCCATCAAGGTGGACGAGTGCTGCCGCACCAACGCCGTCGACGTCTACGCCGTGGGTGACTGCAACGGCACCTCCATGCTGGCCCATTCCGCCTACCGCATGGGTGAGGTGGCTGTGAACACCATCCTGGGCAAGAAGGACCGGATGCGCTACAAGGCCATCCCCAGCGTGCTGTACACCAACCCCGAGGTGGCCTGCGTGGGCATGACCGAGGAGCAGGCCAAGGCCGCCGGCATCGACGCCGTTACCGTGAAGCTGCCCATGGCCTATGCCGGCCGCTATGTGGCCGAGAACGAGGGCCCTGTGGGCATCGCCAAGTTCGTGTTCGACAAGAAATACCGCACCTTGGTGGGCGCGCACGTCATGAGCAATTATTCCTCCGAGTTCATCCTGGCCTGTGCCGTGATGATCGAGAAGGAGATGACCGTGGACGCCATCCGGGAGATCGTGTATCCCCACCCCTCCGTCAGCGAGATCATCCGCGAGGCGGCCTTCGCCGTGAAGCTCTGATTTCACCCGTTCCAACCGATATACTTTTATTTAGAAATATAGGAGTGTTGCACCATGTCCAAAGCACAATTCTATGATCCCAAACAGCTGCGTGCCCCCGGCGAGATCCACTTCCAGGATATCGACGTCTGCAAGTATCAGAAGACCGTGGCCGACGAGCTGAAGGGTGACAGCTTCACCAAGGAAGATATGCTGCGTATCTATCGAGATATGGAGTATATCCGCGAGTTTGAGTCCATGCTGAAGTCCGTCCGCCTGACCAAGGCCTACAACGGCGTGGAGTATACCTACACCGGCCCCGCCCACCTGTACACCGGCGAGGAGTCCGCGGCCGTGGGCCAGAGCTATCTGCTGGACAGCAATGACTTTATCTTCGGCACCCACCGCAGCCACGGCGAGGTGCTGGCCAAGGGCCTGTCCGCCATCACCAAGATGTCCGACGAGGAGCTGCTCCACATCATGGAGACCACCTTCGACGGCAAGCCCTATGAGGTGGTGAAGAAGCACCTGCCCGAAAAGAGCGTCAAGGAGCAGGCCATCGTCTTCTTCCTGTACGGCCTGACCTGCGAGCTGTTCGGCCGCGAGAACGGCTTTGCCCGGGGCCTGGGCAACTCCATGCACCTGTTCTTCCTGCCCTTCGGCATTTATCCCAACAACGCCATCGTGGGCGGCTCCCCCTGCATCGCCGCCGGCGCTGCCCTGTATAAGAAGAATATGAAGGCGCCCGGCGTGGTCATCGCCAACGGCGGCGACGGCTCCCTGGGCTGCGGCCCCGTGTGGGAGGCGCTGAACTTCTCCGCCATGGATCAGCTGAAGACCCTGTGGCCCGACGAGTACAAGGGCGGCCTGCCTGTGATCTTCAACTTCATGGACAACGGCTACGGCATGGGCGGCCGCACCAACGGCGAGACCATGGCCTATGGCCAGCTGGCCCGGGTGGGCGCCGGCATCACCGAGAACCAGATGAATGCCGAGCGCGTGGACGGCGTGAACCCCCTGGCCGTTATCGACGCCTATCGCCGCAAGCTGCAGCTTATCAAGGAGAACAAGGGCCCCGTGCTGCTGGACGTGCTGACCTATCGCCTGGGCGGCCACTCCACCTCCGACCAGAACGCCTATCGCTCCAAGGAGGAGATCGAGTCCTGGGAGCAGAACGACTGCATCCTGCTGTTCCGCAAGCAGCTCATTGAGGCCGGTGTGGCCACCGATGCCGACATCGACAAGATCAACGAGGACATCAAGACCCGCATCACCGAGGTCATGAAGCTGTCCAAGGATCTGGAGATCTCCCCCCGTCTGGACTTTATCAAGGATCCCGATGCCATCTCCCGCTTCACCTTCAACAACGGTCACCAGGTCAGCATGGCCCAGGGCACTCCCTTCGTGCTGACGCCCAAGTCCGAGAACCCCCGGGTCCAGAAGATCGCCAAGAAGGAGCGCGCCGCCGTTGTGGACGGCAAGCCCGTGTCCAAGCTGAAGCAGTATACCATCCGCGACGCCATCTTCGAGGCCATTATCGACAAGTATTACGAGGATCCCACCCTGGTCTCCTACGGTGAGGATGTCCGCGAATGGGGCGGCGCCTTCGGCGTGTATCAGGGCCTCAGCGATTCCATCCCCTTCAACCGTCTGTTCAACTCCCCCATCTCCGAGTCCTGCATCGTGGCCAGCGCCGTTGGTTACGGCATGTGCGGCGGCCGCAGCGTCACCGAGCTGATGTACTGCGACTTCATGGGCCGCGCCGGCGACGAGATCTTCAACCAGATGGCCAAGTGGCAGGCTATGTCCGCCGGCCAGCTGAAGCTGCCTATGGTCCTGCGAGTTTCCGTGGGTCGCAAGTACGGCGCTCAGCATTCTCAGGACTGGACCGCTCTGCCCGCCCATGTGCCCGGCCTGAAGGTTGTGTACCCCATCACCCCCTATGACGCCAAGGGCATGATGACCACCGCCCTGAACGGCACCGACCCCGTGATCTTCATGGAGAGCCAGCCCATGTACGACAAGGGCGAGGAGTTCCACCTGGAGGGCGTGCCCACCGAGTCCTATGAGATCCCCTTCGGCGAGCCCGACATCAAGCGCCAGGGCAAGGATATCACCATCCTGACCATCGGCCCCACCCTGTACAAGGCCCTGAAGGCTGCCGACATTCTGAAGGAGCAGTTCGGCCTGGAGGCTGAGGTCATCGACGCCCGCAGCGTGGTGCCCTTCAACTATGAGAAGGTCCTGGCCTCCGTGAAAAAGACCGGCAGGATCATCCTGGCCTCCGACGCCTGCGTCCGCGGCAGCATCATCAACGACATGGCCACCCATATCAACGAGCTGGCCTTCGACGATCTGGACGCTCCCGCCGTGGTGCTGGGCGCCCGCAACTGGATCACTCCCTGCCCCGAAATGGAGGAGCAGTTCTTCCCCAATGAGCACTGGTTCATCGACGCCATCCATGAGAAGCTGATGCCTCTGCCCGGCTACACGCCCAAGAGCAACTTCACCCGCGAGGAGGAGCTGCGCATTGAGCGCCTGGGCCTGTAAAGGACCCGGTTTTTCCCGGCAAAATAGGCGATACCCGTTTATCATTGCACTTATATAAAAATTTTTATGGAGGTACATTACAATGGAAGCTGCCAAGTATGTAAGCGAACTGGTTGAGAAGGCACGCGTTGCCCAGGCCGTTATCGAGAACTACACCCAGGAGCAGGTGGATGCCCTGTGCAAGGCCATGGCCAAGGCCATCTTTGACAACGCCGAGCCTCTGGCCCGCATGGCCGTGGACGAGACCGGCATGGGCGTTTATGAGGACAAGGTCAACAAGAACAAGGGCAAGGCGGCTCCCAAGCCGATCGTACGGCCCGAAGTGAGCGACGAGGAGGTTTCGAAGCAGGTAAAGGACACCCTTGCCCGTCTGACGGCCAAGGGCGCCAAGAGCAAGAGTGCAAAATACCGCAAGGACAAGCGCGACGCCGTAGCCGAGCGTATGAACGAGGAGTTCGAACGCGAGGAAATGGAACGTTCGACGCTCAAAGTCACCGAATTCGTGACCGTAAGCGAGTTGGCGACGATGATGAACGTCACGCCGACTCAGGTCATCACGGCCTGCATGAATCTGGGACTGATGGTGTCGATCAACCAGCGTCTCGACGCCGAAGCGCTCGTGGTCGTGGCCGAGGAGTTCGGCTACAAGGTCGAATTCGTCTCGGTGGAGATTCAGGAGGCGATCAACGACGACAACGAAGACAAGGAGGAGGACCTCGTGCCGCGTCCGCCGATCGTGACCGTCATGGGCCACGTGGACCACGGCAAGACCTCGCTGCTGGACAATATCCGCAAGACCAACGTCATCGAAGGCGAGGCGGGCGGTATCACCCAGCACATCGGTGCTTACAGCGTCGAGCGCAACGGTCAGAAAATCACGTTCCTCGACACCCCCGGCCACGAGGCTTTCACCGCCATGCGCGCGCGCGGTGCCAAGATCACCGACGTAGCGATCATCATCGTAGCGGCGGACGACAACGTGATGCCCCAGACCGTCGAAGCGATCAACCACGCGCAGGCGGCAGGCGTTCCGATGGTTTTCGCCATCAACAAGATCGACAAACCCAACGCCAACCCCGACCACATCAAGGAGCAGCTCTCGCAGATGAACTACCTCGTGGAGTCATGGGGCGGTAAATACCAGGATCAGGAGGTTTCGGCCAAGAAGGGCATGAACCTCGACAAACTGCTCGAAAAGGTGCTGCTCGAAGCCGAGATGCTCGACCTGAAGGCCAACCCCAACAAGAAGGCGCAGGGCACCGTCATCGAATCGACGCTCGACAAGGGCCGCGGATACGTCTCGACGATCCTCGTGCAGAGCGGTACGCTCCACGTGGGCGACGTGATCCTCTCCGGAACCTACACGGGCCGCGTGAAGGCCATGTTCAACGAAAACGGCAAGAAAGTGGAATCCGCAGGCCCCTCGACTCCGGTTCAGGTGCTGGGTCTGAACGGCGCCCCGCAGGCCGGCGATACGTTCAACGTCATGGAGGACGACCGTTCGGCGCGCGAAATCGCCAACAAGCGCGAGCAGCTGCAGCGCATGCAGGGCATCATGACCCAGAAGCACGTGACGCTCGACGAGATCGGACGCCGCATCGCCATCGGCTCGTTCAAGGAGCTGAACATCATCGTCAAAGGCGATGTGGACGGCTCGATCGAGGCCATGTCGGGTTCGCTCATCAAGCTCTCGAAAGAGACCGTGCAAGTCAACGTCATCCACGCCGCCGTGGGTCAGATTTCGGAATCGGACGTGCTGCTGGCCGCCGCTTCGAACGCCATCATCGTCGGCTTCCAAGTACGTCCGTCGGCTTCGGCGCGCAAGCTGGCCGAGAAGGAGGAGATCGAAATCCGTCTCTACTCGATCATCTACGACGCCATCAACGACATCAAGGACGCTATCGAGGGCATGCTCGAACCGGTCATGAAGGAGGAGATCGTCGCTTCGGTCGAAGTGCTGGAGATCTTCAAGATTTCGAAGGTTGGCACCGTCGCCGGATGCGTCGTCCGCGAAGGCAGGCTCCAGCGCAGCACCCCGATCCGCGTCATCCGCGACGGTATCGTCATCTACACGGGCAAGCTCGGCTCGCTCAAACGTTTCAAGGACGACGTCAAGGAGGTCACCAACGGTCAGGACTGCGGTCTGAACATCGAATCGTTCAACGACATCCGCGTCGGCGACATCGTCGAGGGATACGAACAGGTCGAAGTGAAACGCAAATAGCTACGCTATGCTGCCGAAACGTCTGATTGTTTTGCTGATGTCGCTCTGCACCCTGTGCGGAGCGGCATCGGCCGTTCAGCCCCGGACCGACCTCACGCAGAAGGAGCAGAAGGCGCTGCAGAAGGCTCAGAAGAAGAAGATCCGTCAGGAAGCCCGCCGCTTCGAGAGCCTGCGCAACGACGCCGTGGTGCAGTTCGCCCGCGAGCATCAGCCCTCGGACATCAGCACCCCTTCGTTCGTGAACGACTTCCGGATCTCGAACGTCATCTGCGCCGGAGACAATATCTCCGGTACCGTCATGCTGCATTTCGACATCACGCCGCTTTACGGCGGCTTCCGGCTCTACATGGGCGGCGAACGCAACGGCACCTACGCCTTTGCGAAAGGTCTCGCCTACCCTTCGTCGGACCATTACGGCCGCATCTACACGATGCGCAGCGGCCAGCCCGAACATATCGTGGTGACGTTCTACAACATCGCGCCGGGCGTGGAGCGGCTCGACCGCGTGGACGTCAGCATGGGTCTGGCGCTCAACGCGCTGAACATCATTTCGATGCGTAACGTGCCGATCTTCTGGACCTACTCCGACAAAGCCATCAAAAACTACGTACAGGAAAACGCAAACAAGGTACCAGCTAACTAAAACCAATACAAACTTAAAGTAAAAATGACTACCCAGATCAAATTTACCACTGCCGAAGAAGCCGTCAAGGTTATCAAATCGGGCGACCACGTACACCTGAGTTCCGTGGCTTCGGCTCCCCAGTGCCTTATCAACGCCATGTGCGCGCGCGGCGAGGCCGGTGAACTGAAGGACGTACACATCCACCACCTGCACACCGAAGGCCCTGCGCCCTATGCCGACGAGAAATTCGAAGGCGTGTTCCAGCTCGACTCGTTCTTCGTGGGCGGCAACGTCCGCAAAGTGACGCAGAGCGGCTACGCCGACTACATTCCGATTTTCCTGAGCGAGACGCAGCGCCTGTACCGCTGCGGCGCGGTTCCCTGCAACGTGGCGATGATTCAGGTATCGACGCCCGACAAACACGGCTTCGTATCGCTCGGCACCTCGGTAGACGCGACGCTGGCCGCCGTGGAGACCGCCGATTACGTGCTCGCCGTGGTGAACAAGCACGTTCCCCGCGCCTTCGGACAAGCCATGATCCACTCGTCGAAGATCGACTATTTCGTGCAGGACGACACTCCGCTGATGGAGGCGCACTTCTCCGAGCCGAACGAGACCGAGACGGCCATCGGCAAGCACTGCGCAGCCCTGATCGAGGACGGCGCGACGCTGCAGATGGGCATCGGCGCCATTCCCAACGCCGTGCTGGCGCAGCTGGGCGGCCACAAGAACCTCGGCATCCATACCGAGATGTTCGCCGACGGCGTGCTTCCGCTGGTGGAGAGCGGCGTAATCAACGGCGAAGCCAAGAATATCGACAAGGGCAAGATGGTCTCGACGTTCCTGATGGGTTCGCAGCGCGTCTACGACTTCATCGACGACAACCCGGCCGTATTGATGATGGACGTGGGCTACACCAACGATCCCTACATCATCTCGAAGAACGACCGCGTGACGGCCATCAACTCGGCCCTGCAGGTAGACATCACGGGACAGGTATGCGCCGACTCGCTGGGCACGAAGTTCTATTCGGGCGTCGGCGGCCAGATCGACTTCGTATACGGCGCATCGCTCTCGAAGGGCGGCAAAGCCATCATCGCCATGCCTTCGGTCACCAACAAGGGCATTTCGAAGATCGCTCCCGTGCTCACGCCGGGCGCAGGCGTCGTCACGACCCGCAACCACATCCACTGGTTCGTAACCGAGCACGGCGCCGTAGACCTCTACGGCAAGACGCTGCAGGAGCGTGCCCGCCTGATTATCTCGGTGGCCGATCCTTCGGCTCAGGAGGAGCTGGACCGCGCCCGGGAACAGGCTCAGGCCGGTCTTCTGATGGGTCTGGAGTCCGTTCAGTCCCGAATGAGCCACCTGGGCACCTCCGGCCTTCTGTACGGCCGGGTGCGGAAAAATAACGAAGCTGATCGCTGTCGCCGAAGATGCTCCTGAATTCCTCCGCAGATT
>OHPS01001031.1_pt1 | contig 9084 bp, 7 predicted proteins | sample 1577811 | NCBI WGS metagenome assembly OHPS01 (sample SAMEA3879552, study PRJEB24766) | human gut metagenome | biome: human-associated habitat; feature: feces | place: USA | collected 1985/1987
GACAGCGTTTATCTGCCTATACATTATGTAAGGCAGGAAAACGGAAACTACTATATAATGAAAGCCGACAAGGACGGCAGACTTGTGAAAAGCTACATAAAAACAGGCAAGATAATGTATGGCACTAATATCGAGGTCAAGGGCGGACTTTCTATGAAAGATAAGATATGCTTCCCATACGGCAAGGACGTCAAAGAGGGCGTAAGGACAAAGGAGACCGACAAAGTCCTTTATCCTGAGTATTAAAAGGGGGCGGATAATATGATAGAAAATATCAGACTTTCATTTAAGGGAATACTTTCACATAAGATACGCTCGTTTCTTACTATGCTTGGTATCATTATCGGTATTGCGGCTATCATTGCTATAGTTTCCACTATCAAGGGTACAAATGAGCAGATAAAGAACAATCTTATCGGCGCAGGAAACAACACTGTGAAGATCCAGCTTTCAAATGGCGACACTGTTTGCGACTTTTCTTATGAAGCGCCACCGTCTAATGTGGCAATGTTCACGCCGGACACTAAAAAACGTATCAACGAGATTAAAGAGGTGGAGTCAAGCACTTTTTACCGCACAAGAAACAATCCTGACAATCTGTTTTATCTTAACAACAAAATGGATTCGTCAACTATATACGGAGTAGACAAGGATTATTTTGATACTGTTGGATACGAGATAGTTGAGGGAAAGGGCTTTGCGGAGAGAAACTTTACCAAATTTGACAAGGTGGCAGTGGTAGACAAGACGCTTGCAGAGGGTCTTTTCCAGGGTGAAAGCCCTGTGGGAAAGGTAATAGATATAAGTGGCGAGCCGTTCACTGTAATAGGCGTGGCTGTGAAAAATTCAAACTTTGAGCCTGTTATAAGCTCCGTGGAGGACTACTACACATACAATCAGACATCAAGCGGACTTGTCTTTATCCCCACAAACGATTGGGGGATAGTTTTCCGCTATGACGAACCAGAAAACTGTATCGTAAAGGCTGTGGACACGGACTCGATGACGAATGCGGGCAAAAAGTCGGCGGATATTCTTAACGAGAACGTTTCGGCTGTAAAGGGCGAAAGCAAGGAAACCAGCGCTTCTGTGGAATACAAGAGCGATAGCCTGCTGGAGCAGGCGAAGTCATTGCAGGATCTGAGTTCATCGACTAATAAGATGCTTATATGGATAGCTAGCATCTCACTGCTGGTAGGCGGTATAGGCGTAATGAACATTATGCTGGTGTCGGTAACAGAGAGAACGAGAGAGATAGGACTGAAAAAAGCACTGGGAGCAAGGAAAAAGAGAATTCTTGCACAGTTTTTGACAGAAGCGGCAGTGCTTACGAGCATAGGCGGAATAATCGGCGTGCTGACGGGCATAGGGCTTTCGCAGGTAATAGCGAAGGTAGCGGAAGTGCCTGTGGCGATATCCTCGGCATCAATAGTAGTGTCGGTGGTATTTTCAATGGTAGTTGGAATAGTATTTGGACTTATTCCGTCCATAAAGGCGGCGAAGCTCAATCCTATCGACGCTTTGAGATATGAATAATAAGCTATAATAAAGCGGTGTCGGAGTGTAAAGCTCTGACCCGCTTTTGTTTGCCTACACAGCTTTATGATAAATCAAACCTTAACGCTTCGATGTCGGGACGTCGGGGGCGCCGTCCCCTACATTTGGGTGCAGTGTTTATACAATGTAATAATCAGTAGGATCGTGAAAAAATGAAACGGGCGAACACTGTTCGCCCCTACAGTTGGTCTGTGCGGAAAACAAAAAAGCAGGCGGAGATCAATTCTCCGCCTGCTTGCGTTTGTGTAGATCAGAAAAGCGACTTCACCGCTTCACATATCTTCTCCGCTATATATGGATTGTTCATGGTGTAAAGGTGTATGCCGTCTACATCATTGGCGATGAGATCTACTATCTGCGATACCGCATAGGCTATGCCTGCATCTCTCATTGCTATTGGGTCGTTCTCGTATTTGTCCATTATCTTCAGAAACTTCTTCGGCAGGGTCGCATGACAAAGAGTTGTCATTCTAAGTATCTGCTTTTTGTTGGTCACAGGCATTATTCCTGCTTCGATAGGCACGTTTATCCCTGCTATGGCTGTTTTTTCTCTGAAATCGTAAAATGTGCTGTTGTCAAAGAAAAGCTGGGTGATAAGCTGTGAACAGCCTGCGTCTACTTTATCCTTCAGGTGCTTTATATCATCTACTATGCTGTCGCACTCCGGGTGACATTCAGGATAGCATGCGCCTATTACGTTCATGTCGCTGTGTTCTTTTATGAAAGATACAAGGTCGGAAGCGTAGTGAAAATCACCTGCCGGCTCAAAATCAGGGTTTCTGTCACCTCTCAAAGCAAGTATGTTCTCGATATTCGCAGACTTCATCTCTTCAAGCTGCTCTAATACTCGTTCCTTTGTCTGATAAAGGCATGGAAGATGTGCCACCGATTCTATCTTGTGGTGATTTTTTATAGCCGAGCATATGTCGATAGTCGCATTGTTCGTGCTTCCGCCTGCTCCGTATGTTACGCTGATAAAATCAGGGTTAAGTGGCTGGAGCTGTGATATGGTGCTGTATATGCTTTCAACAGGCGTTGAACTCTTTGGTGGGAACACCTCAAAGGATAATGTTGTCTTTTTCTTGAAAAGCTCGCAGGTCTTCATTTATTTTCCTCTTTTCTGTTATCTATATAAAAATATATTTTTTATTTTTCTGCAAAGTATATTATAACACAAAATTCCTAGTAAATCAATAATTTTTATTTTATGGTCTGTCATAGTTTAAAGCTATATCGAACGGAGATACAGGTATTATCTTGAAAAATCAGGCTGAAAAAGGTGGCAGACGGTGAAAATTGTGTGTAATGCTTGATTATTGGCGAAAAGTATGCTATACTTTACTCATTGAGCAGATAACAAAAACAGCAGAGAAAGGCGGTTCTTTGTTGAATAACAGAGATCAGTTCAAAAAGATACTTAACTATCTCAGCGCACTTGTTATAATCTGTGCCTTTATGAAATGCTTCGACACGGTTTGGAACAACTATTATAACAAGGCGATGCGTGACCCATTCTGGCATAATGGTAACATTCTTATGGTGGCTATCTATGCGGTGCTCTATATATCCATGGCAAAGACCTTTAACGGCTTCCGTCTTGGGTATGATAAATTCACGGGACTTTTCGGTTCGCAGGTGCTGGGTGTGCTGGGTGCGAATTTTATAGAATTTATACTCGTTTCTCTTATCGGACGAGGCAGGCTCAACATAGCGCCCATACTTGTTATGACGGTAATTCAGGTGGCCATAGCCTTTGCGTGGAGCTATGTTTTCACTTGGATATATCAGGCGGTATACCCTCCACGGCGAATGATAATCGTTTATGGAAACAAGAACGCTAAGTACCTTGTTTCAAAAATGAGCGTGAGAAATGACAAATACAGGATATGTGCTTCTATAAGCTGTGAGGAGAGCCTTGAGGATATCGAGCGTGAGATATTAAAACACGAGGCTGTTATAATCTCGGATATCCCAAATGACCTGAGAAACAAGCTTTTGAAATTTACTTTTGAAAATTCTATCAGGACTTATATAAACCCTAAGCTGTCAGATATTATCGTAAGGGGTGCGGAGGATTTCCACCTTTTTGATACGCCCCTTTTGCTGGCGAGAAATGACGGCTTGCGCTGGGAACAGCGTGCGGTAAAGAGGATACTTGACATTGTGCTGTCGGCTGCCGCACTGGTGGTGGCGTCACCGTTTATGCTAGTGACGGCTATTGCAATAAAGGCTTATGATGGCGGTCCTGTGCTTTATTCTCAGAAAAGGCTCACAACAGGGGGCAGGGTGTTCAAGGTATACAAGTTCAGAAGCATGATAGTTGACGCTGAAAAGAAAAGCGGTGCGACCCTTGCAAAGAAAAATGACAGCCGTATCACTCCTATAGGTAAGTTTATAAGAAAAGTAAGGATAGACGAGCTTCCTCAGCTTATAAACATACTAAAGGGCGATATGTCGTTTGTAGGACCTAGACCTGAGCGGCCTGAGATCGCGCAGAAGTATGAAAAAACAATGCCTGAGTTCAAATACAGGCTGAAAGTCAAGGCTGGACTTACGGGCTATGCGCAGGTAATGGGAAAGTATAACACTACGCCTTATGACAAGCTGAAGCTTGACCTTATGTACATAGAGCATCAGTCACTTATGCTTGATCTTAGAATATTCTTTATGACGGTAAAGACTTGCTTTATACCAGAAGCCACTGAGGGCGTAAAGGATTCAGCTCCTCTTGAAACTCACCGTGACAGGATAGAGCATGATAACAGCAAGGACGAAAAGAACAGCGAAGAGATAAAGCTGTGATAATATGAAAATGCAGAGGGCGGATCATTTTCGCCCTCTTTTTTGTATTTTGTGTGTAGGGGCGACCTGAGGTCGCCTGTGTTCGGAAATGCAACGTCACACCCAAAGCGAAAAAGTTTGTCTTATTGCAAATTTAGCAGGTGAACAAAGACGGACGAACACTGTTCGCCCCTACATTTATCAACAAGTAACAAAAGAGCAGAACGTGAAAATGCGTTCTGCTCTTTTTGCATATATGACTTATGACCCCTAGACCGCCATGGTGGTCTTGAATTTAAGGCTTATTTTGTCTGCGATAAGTGCGATAAATTCGCTGTTTGTGGGCTTGCCCTTGCCTGTGTTTATTGTGTAGCCGAAAAAGCTGTTGAGGGTGTCGATATCTCCTCTGTCCCATGCTATCTCAATGGCATGGCGTATGGCTCTTTCCACTCTGGAGGGTGTAGTTGCGAATTTTTTTGCCACTGCAGGGTATAATAGCTTTGTAACGCTTTCAAGCATTTCCTTATCGTTCACGGACTGTATGATAGCTTCCCTGAGATAGTGATAGCCCTTGATGTGGGCAGGGACGCCTATCTGATGGATTATGTCTGTGACGATTATCTCAAGGTTTATGCTCTGCTTGTTTTTCGTATAGCTTGAGTCGGAGGATATATCGGTGTCGATATCCAGCATGGACTTTATCCTCTCGCCAAGTATCTTTATGTCGAATGGTTTGAGCATGAAATATGATGCTCCCGCGTTCATGACCTGTGTTTCTATAAATGAGTTCTCATAGGCGCTTGTGATTATAAAAAGCGGTTTCTGATAGGACGAGTTCTGTATCTTTCTGATAAGCTCGATTGCGTCAAGGCTCGGCATCACTGCGTCTGCGATAACAACGTCCGGCTGTTCGTTTTTGATAGCGTCATAGATAGTAAGTCCGTCCTTGGGACGTGTTATCACGAAAAAGCCCATTGCTCTCAGTGAGGAAGCACATGCTACCCCGTACTGTGCCGAATCGTCGCCAATAAGAATTTTGATCTTGTTTGTCATTGTCATTTCCTCCGTCGTATAATCTGTCATTTTTGTTTGAGAGCGTTTGTTTTAACTCCCTTTCACAAGATAAATGATAACACATTTATTTGTTAAATGCAATAGTTTTTTAGAAAAATCGTCAACAAATTATCGACTTATTAATGCAAAGTGTACAAATATCAGTGCGTGAATATGCCAAAACAAGATAATTAAGCATTGTTCGACTGCAGATGATATTTTTCTCTATGCAAAGCCTTTTCATAAATCGACAGCGATCGGCAAAGGTCGCTAACCTGCGTTTTCTATGGTGCTTTCGGCAAGCTCTGAGGTCTTTGAATACATTTCGTCAGCGAAGATTCCATAGCCTTTGGCGGTGTCCTCGATAAAAACATGGGTCACAGCGCCCACGAGTCTTCCGTCCTGAATGATAGGCGAGCCGCTCATGCCCTGCAAAATGCCCCCTGTTTTTTCAAGAAGCGTCTTGTCAGTTATTTTGATAACAAGGTCATGCTCGGCAGAATCTGAGAGATTTATCTGCTCGATAGAAATTTCGTACTCTTTTGGCCCGTCATTGTCAATAGAGGAGAGTATTTTGGCTTTGCCGGGGTGTATCTCCTGACGGAAGCCGAGAGGAAACTCTTTTGCATTTGGGCAAGGATTTGCATTCAGTGTGCCGAACACACCACTTTCGCAGTTTTTCAGGATATCACCTGTGGAGGCGGAGTTTGCAAACTCGCCTAAAAGCTGTCCCGGACAGCCTGAGCGTGACTTGTTGAAGCCTGTGAGGTTTATTTCGCCAACTGTGCCTGCGGAGAGGGGGAGGGGTTCTTTTGTGTCTGCGTCGCATACGGGGTGACCAAGGCCTCCGAAAGTTCCGTTTTCAGGGTCATAGAATGTGAGAGTGCCTATGCCTGCGGAGGAGTCACGCACCCACATTCCTGCTTTGTAGCTTCCGTCCTCAAGGCGTGGGCAGAGCTTGAAGGTCAGGTCGTTGCTTCCACGCTTTATGCGCACTGAGCAGGCTTCGCCGTTTGAGCTTCTTATTATTTTTGCAACGTCTGCGTTGCTTTTGACTTTTTCTCCGTCGATAGATACTATAACATCGCCCTCTCTGATACCGCAATCTTTTGCAGGGCTTGAAGAATCCACCTTTTGCAGATCGACTACCATTACGCCCTCTGTGAGAAGCTTTATGCCGAATGGCTGTCCGCAAGGATAAAGCATTGGTCTTTCCATCGTCTTTGATTCAACCTCCTTGACCGGCACTGCCCCAAAAAGCATGAGCATATTTTTGGTGTATCGTGATGCTCCTGACGAACCACCTGACACCGCCACTGTCACCTTGCTTTCGCAGGGTTTTGAGGATATGGTGAAAAAGGAGTTCACGCTAAGCTCGCTGCCCTTTGAAACAAGGTAGAAATCGGGGAGTGTTGTGGAATAAAATCCTATAAGACCAAACAGCCCCAGCAGTATTATCCCTGTGACGCAGGCTGTTTTTTTGAAAAATGACGACATTTTTTTCACGTTCCTTTCTGTTTTTCTTTTCGCTTTTATTGTTGACCTGCTGAGAAATTTAATTCAGCCGTCGGCATAAGTATTATTTGTCTTGGAAAGCCTTTTTCAATTTTATTCTGCCTTCTTAACAGTGCAAAGGAAGAAAATTTCATTTGTATGTGTTGAATTTCGTGGCATACTATGATATAATAAAATATCTGATGAGAACACTATGATACGATAATATTTTAATACATAAAAGAGGTACATTATGTCAAAAAAAGACAGACTTAAAGCACAGAAAGAAAAGCAGGACAGGCTCAGAAAAGAAGAGGAGCTTGAAGAACAGAGAGAGCGTGAGAAAGCCAGAGAAAGGCAGAGCCGCTCGGCGAAAAAGATGATGAAAAAGGCGAAACGCACTAAACCGAACGGTGAGCCTGTTTATTATCTTATTTTGAAGCTTCTTATGATAGTGCCGTTTGCGTATTCGGGATTTTTCTACGGCGGTGTAACTATCGTGGGCATCATGGGCAAGTATATAGAGCCCGTTCCGCCAAAGTGGGTGCTGTGGGCAATGGCGGCAGGCGTTGTTGTCATGTTTGCAGGAATATTGTTTGCGTTTTTCAAAAAATATATCGTTTCCTTTATACTTAGCCTTGGGGGCATGATATCGTTTCTTAAAGCGGGCGGATATCTTATAAAAAGAATACAGGACAAGCTGAGCAATTCGGCTGTAGATCAGTCTTTGCAGAATATGGATAAGGAATATATGTGGAGATTTTATCCTATAATAGGTGTTGCTGTCATATCAGCGACTCTGCTCATCTGCACTATAATAAGAAAACTCATTGAGCGAAAAAGACTGCAAAGAGAGAGGGATAACGCTCCTGTTGAGAGCATTATCAACTGATTTTGGTCTGCGTTTTTGTGTAAATGTGAGATTTTGCAATATTCTATTGACTTTATGTCATAAAATGATATAATTGAATGAGAATGTTATCAGTGTTTATTTTAAGGAGCTCAATTAAGTAGAAAAAGCGGTGAGAATTTTGAAGAAAGCAGTTACACTTATAGATATAGCCAAAGCCTGTGACACAAGTAATGTCACTGTGTCAAAAGCCCTTGCAGGAAAAAGCGGAGTTAGCGATGCTCTCAGAGAGAAGATAAAGCAGGTCGCTGACGAAATGGGTTATGTGGGCGTGAAAAGCACTCAGAACAGGGGAGGTAATACTATCGGTGTGCTTATCCCATCAAAATTCATCAATCCTAACGGTTCATTTTATTGGGCATTGTATAACGCTCTTGTAACAAGGCTCAAAAAAGAGAATATGTTCTGCATAATGGAAAATTTAGATCAGGAGGACGAGGACAGGCTCATGCTCCCGCATTGTATCGAGGACAAGCAGGTTTCAGCACTTATTTCACTGGGACAGCTTTCAAAGAATTATGCAAAGCTTCTTAATGACAATGTGAAAGATCTTGTACTGCTTGATTATTATGTGCCGTCCTTAGACTTGGACGCTGTTGTGACAAATGGCTACAGCGGAGGCTACAAGCTTACTTCATATCTTATAAAAATGGGTCACAAGAAGATAGGATACATAGGAAGTAAATTTGCCACAACGAGTATTTTTGACAGATATATGGGCTATGTAAAGGCTATGATAGAGCATGGCTATGAGGTCAACGAAAAGTGGCGTATCGACGATCGTTACAAGCGTGATTTTATCACTATGACTTTCCCTGAGGACGATATGCCAACGGCTTTCGTATGCAACTGCGACGAGGTGGCTTACCGTGCGATAAGACAGCTCCGTGGCATGGGATATAACGTGCCTGAGGATATTTCCATTGTGGGATATGATAACTATTTGATCTCCGAAGTTTCAGACCCGACTATCACGACTATAAACGTTGACGCAGATTATATGGCAGACCTTGCGGTAATGACACTTATGGATAGAATGGAAGAACCTGACGGCAAGCCAAGGATAATAACTATCGAGGGCGACCTCGTTATAAAGGACTCTGTGAAGAGAATATAGTGCGGTTTTATTAGCAAATATAACAAAAAGATCAACATAGTGTTTGTTGATCTTTTTTTGTTTTGCTATTGACAAATAAGTAATTTTAAGTTATAATATACCTGTACTTATTAAGTGCACCTTTCTAATCTATGATTTTCTATTGTTTGCGGCATGACCCCGTTGGTTGTGT
>OHPS01001054.1_pt1 | contig 8957 bp, 10 predicted proteins | sample 1577811 | NCBI WGS metagenome assembly OHPS01 (sample SAMEA3879552, study PRJEB24766) | human gut metagenome | biome: human-associated habitat; feature: feces | place: USA | collected 1985/1987
GTTCTCCAGTACTCGTCCAACCATCGCTGCAATCAGTTCATTCATATTTGTTTCTTTTGTGCTCTTTGTCATGACCAGATTTCCATCTCTAAGAACCGAAATCTCATCACATATCTCAAAAATCTCATCCATCTTGTGAGAAATATAGATAAGTGAAATACCCTGGTCACGAAGCATCCTCATCATCTGGAACAGCTTTTCAACCTCCTGTACCGTAAGTGATGATGTAGGCTCATCCAATACTATAACCTTTGAGTTGTATGATATTGCCTTTGCAATCTCACACATCTGTCGCTGTGATACTGACATATTTTTCATCGGCTGCTCGAGATTAACTGTCATTCCCAGCTTTCTGAATAATTCAGACGCTTCTTTTTTCATGCGTCCCTCATCAATCATACCAAATGAATTGACCGGATATCTTCCGAGAAACAGATTGTCTACGACATTTCTCTCAAGACACTGGTTCAACTCCTGATGCACCATCGCTATTCCATTTTCCAGTGCATCCTTAGGACCTGAAAAGCTTACCTCTTTTCCGTCCAGATATATAGTTCCCTCGTCCTTCTGGTATGTACCAAAAAGACATTTCATCATTGTCGACTTACCGGCTCCGTTCTCCCCCATGAGACCCATTACAGTACCTTTTTTCACATCAAGATTGATGTGGTCAAGAACCCTGTTTCGTCCAAATGACTTGCTCATGCCACGAATCGATAAGATGTTTTCATTATTCTTATCGCCCATACTTCCTGCTCCTAACTCTATATTTGCTGTCGTCTGTATACACTTTATTTTGGGGAGAGATTTTTCCCTCCCCAACTAAGTGCTTTAAATACTTTTACTGGTTCAAAAGAGCTGTATAAGAAGCTGCATTATCTGTCTTAACCATGTTGATTGCGAATGCATCGTACTGGCTTGGATTTCCAAGTCTGTTTGTGATATTAGACTCTGTCTGTCCATCACCACCGATGTACTCAACATCAAGATTTAAGAGATCATCATACTTCTGTAAGAGTGGCTGATATGTAGAGCTTAAGAAGTTATCTGAAGCATTGTAGATATTCAGCCATACCTTCTTTGTAGGGTGCTTTGCTGAATCAAGCTGTGTTGAAACAGGTGCCCATACAACTGTTGAATCTGTGAAATCCTTGTAGTTATCTGCTGTAACTGCTACGTTTAATGCGTAGTAAGATCTCTCATCATCCTTGTAAACATATACATCATCGCTTAATACGTTTCCTGCATCATCCTCTGTGCCGATACCTGTATCAATATCTACACCATCGAGTGCGTTTCTAAGTACACGAAGTGTGAGGTAAGCCTGAACGTCAGCATGCTGGCTGATTGTTCCGCCATAGCCCTCTGCGATAGCTGCTACTGCATCACTGTTGGCATCGTATCCGAATGTTGGAACCTTGTTGTCCTTTGACCATGCATTGAACATTGACATTCCCATTCCATCGTTGTTAGAAACAACTACGTCGATTGACTCGCCAAATGATGATGACCATGTTCCGATTGCATTTCCTGCTGTAGCTGCATCCCATGTAGCTCCTGCTGAGTTCTTCATCTCCTGTGAAGCAAGCTCTCTTACTACATAGTCTTTGCCGTTTACAGTAATCTTGCCGTCCTGAACCTCAGCTGCTTTTCCGTCTGAGTTTGTTCCTGCCGGAGCACTGTCAATCTCGCCGCTCTTGTCTACGCCTGTTCCAAGAGCTTTACGAACACCTCTTGTTCTTGCAATTGAATCGTTGTGTCCGATATCACCGATTGCAAGTACATATCCGATAACGCCATCCCCATTTCTGTCGATCGTATCAATGTTCTTCTCGATATACTCTTTTACCATTTCTCCCTGAAGTTCAGCTCCCTGATTAGCATCGAAACCTACATAATAGGTATCCTTGTTGTAGTTGAGTGCTGTTGTGTCAAGCTCTCCTGTTGAGCTGTTTGATGGCTGACGGTTGAACCACACAAGTGGCTTGTCCTTGTTTGCAACATCTGATGTCGTTGTGCTGCTTCCCCCTTTCTGTGTATCAGAAGAACCCCCATCTGATCCACAAGCGGCCATTGACGCTGCCATAGCAGCTACCATCATGATTGCAACAAATTTTTTCTTCATATATTTTTGTCCCCCTTTGTTTTGTTGGTAAGGCTAGTATACAAAAATATTTCGGGAATCACTATAGAATATTTTTCGATAAACATTAAAAATTTTACTGTTTTTCGTCATGTAGACGAAAATTTTCTAGTTTTTATTTTTTCGCTACGTCATATTGTTCAGCTTCAACAAAAACGGGCTTTCCGCTTTGTCCTTATTACTTCCTTTGCTCCGTCACTCACAAACATTCCAATCCCTCTTTTCTTATACAAAATTCCTGCATCCACAAGTATATTTATGCCCTTTGCCGCTGTAGACGGATTTATCGCATACAGCTTTGCAAGCTCGTTTGTGCTCGGCACGCGCTCATCCTCCAAAAGCACATCCCGCAGTATGTCGTTTTCTATCATTTCGCTTATCTGAATATAGATTGATTTCTCCTGATTCAGAATTTCATTCACATGCTCCGCCTCTTTTCTATACAAATAGAAAACGTTATACGTATGGCTGTATGTACAGTTTACGTTTGGTATATGGTTAAGTATGCTGTACGTATAAAATACTTAGAACCAGTTGTCAGTGATTGAATGAATTACGGGTACAAAAAAGCACCATTTATAGGTGCTGAAAATAAAGAAAACTATAAGCAATACTTATTGTAGCATGTGTAAATTTACACTTCAATCACAGAGATGTGCCAATATTATGTCATAGCATAATAAAAGGGATTAGATGAACACTATCTAATCCCTAAAGGTTATGGTGTAACGATATTTAGTTTCTCTATTGCAACTTCAGTGTCAAGTACATTATTCTCAAAGAAATAGAAAGTAATTTCTTGACCAGCCTCTAAATGTGTAATGTCGAGAGATGATTTGTTGCAATTTAATGTAATATTTGTACCATCAAAAAAATTATTTTTTTGACTGATATCAACACAGATTTTTTTTTGAGAGTTATCTATGGATGTGATGATACCGTTTGAATGGAACCAATGAGTATTATCATCTCCGGAAATAGCATTTTCTTCCATAATAGAATCTCCTTTCATGGAACCATTTTTATGTATGAATATCACAACAATTCCGCTTAATATTAATACAAATATTAGAATAAGTAGTCGCTTTTTTTTATCCATTAAAAGTTGTACCTCGCAAATCAGTCCAGTTTCCAAAATCTAAATTTAAATATCGTACATATTCATTCCAACCATCAAATACCATTAAAGTATGGAGTTGATTTCCAGAGCTTTTGCTTTGTATAGTGGCATATCCCTGAACAGCCATGGAATGACCGGAACGTATGTTATCATCTTCATTAATTATTCCGTTGCAGAATTCTTACCGCTTTTTAATCAGGAGTGCGCACTTGTTCCGCAATTACCTACTTGTTGTACTTTTTATTATCGTAACTATCCAGAACCACCACACACATTCGCAAAACCGCACGATATTTGTACTTTATCTGCACTCTGTTTAGCATCGCTGCTACACAGCTAATTTCGCTCATATTTGCGGTATGGTTGCATGGTTAACCACTCAAGTAACTAACCTATGAACTTATAATAGATAATATAAATAATATTGTCAACTGTATTTTTCTTCATATAAAAAAGACCATACACTTTAATTCATCTTATTCCCAACAGCACTATGGTAATTCAAATGTCATCCTCTCCCCTGTCGCAGGATGGTCAAAAACAAGCTTGTAGGAGCAAAGTGCAAGCTGCTCCCTCACACCGCCACCGGTGCGTCCGGATTTGCTTCCCGTTCCTGAGTTATTTGAGGCAGGCTTCCCATACTTGGTATCTCCTATCAGTGGATAGCCAATATTTGCAAGCTGCAAACGTATCTGATGGTGCCTTCCGGTGAGAAGCTTTATGTCAAATTCTGTTTTATTGCATTCATTTGATATTATCCTGTACTGAAGCACTGCTTTTTTTGCCAGCTTGTCTTTTTCGCTTGTGATTTTAGATGTATTGGTAAGCTTGTCGAAGGAGATATAATCTGTGAGAGTATGCCATGCCTCTTCATCTTCCACTGCTGTTCCTGACACTCCCTGTCCTCTGCTTGCCGCACGATAATATTTCTCGGTTGTATGCTCCTTTATTTGTCTGCTTAAAGAAGCCGCTGCTTTCTGATTCTTGGCAAATACCATCACTCCCTCTACCGGCTGGTCGAGCCTGTGCACTATGCCGACATAAGGCGGCTCATTTTTAGCCGCCCTGTAATTTCTTATGAAGCTCTCCATATCCTGCTGCCCTATACGCCTGGTCTGTGTAGCAATTCCCGCCGGTTTGTAGCAGACGATTATGTCGTTGTCTTCGTAAATGATATCTGGTTTTCCCATGTTGTAACTCCCGCAAATTGTTATTTTAAATTTTAACTGTTCAGCACATTTACAGTTGCGATACGCAAGCATATAGCCAAGTGTCACCTCACATACAAACGAAGGCAGCATCGGTGTAAAATAATAGTTACTTATTATATTTTATCAACTTAATGAGTTGTTAGCAATGGTATTTAAAAACTAATTCTGACAATTTAATATTCTTTTTGCACATTCTATCTGTTCCTCTGTAGGAGGTTCCACCCCATCAAGCTGATACGGTATACCAAGCTCCTTCCACTTGAACACCCCAAGTGTGTGGTACGGCAGCACCTCAACCCTGTCCACTGTTTTAAGTGCGTCGATAAACTCTCTAAGCTGATTTAAATATCTCTCATCCGTGGTGATTCCGGGCACAAGCACATGACGTATCCACATTTTTTTACCGTTTTTTGAGAGATATTGTGCCATATCAAGGATATTCTTATTTGTCTGTCCCGTAAGCTTTTTGTGCTCCTCGTCATCTATATGCTTGATGTCCAGCATGAAGAGATCTGTATATTTCATCAGCTCATTAAATTTGCCAAAGAACGGTTCTTCCACGGTAAACGGATTTCCTGATGTGTCAAGGCATGTGTTTACACCTTTTTCCTTTGCAAGCTTAAATAGCTCTGTGACAAAGTCTATCTGCAAAAGTGCTTCACCTCCGCTTACTGTGATGCCGCCTGTTTGCTTCCAGTACGCTTTATAGCGCATGGCGGTCTTTAGCACCTCCTGCGGTGTCATCAGCTTTGCACCGTCATTTTCGCCGCATTTGGCCCATGTATCCGGGTTGTGGCAATATTTACAGCGCATATTGCAGCCCTTCAAAAATACTATATATCTCACTCCCGGGCCGTCGGCTGAGCCGAAGCTTTCTACCGAGTGTACTCTTCCTAGTGTTTCTCCCATGTTTTACCTCCTTCAGGTTGTTGCTGCTGCTACTTTTATTTTATGGTACGGAATTTTCGACACCCCGCCGACCGTGACTTTTCAATGCTCAGGTTCTTCGGGCTAAGAGGCTGTATGAATTATGATTTAGGTTTTCTACGCTTGACGCGACCGGCTTTTACACACCTTCCGAAAATTCCTTACGCTGTGGTGTTATTTAGAAAATCAGAATATGCAGGCACTTGGCCTGCACATTCTGGAATGTTTGATATTTTTTTATATTACATTCTCTCGTGGCATGTACGTGAGATTACATCGAGCTGCTGCTCTCTTGTGAGGTCGATGAACTTAACTGCGTATCCTGATACTCGGATTGTGAAGTTTGCGTACTCCTCCTTCTCAGGATGCTCCATTGCATCGATGAGTTTCTCTTTACCGAATACATTTACATTGAGGTGGTGTGCGCCCTGATCAAAGTAGCCGTCCATAACATTTACGAGGTTGTCAACACGCTCGTCGTCGTTGTGTCCGAGAGCACCCGGGTTGATTGTCTGAGTATTTGAAATACCGTCAAGAGCGTACTCGTAAGGAAGCTTAGCAACAGAGTTAAGTGAAGCAAGAAGTCCGTTCTGCTCTGCACCATAGCTTGGGTTTGCACCTGGAGCAAGTGGTGTACCAGCCTTACGTCCATCTGGCATGTTACCTGTAAACTTACCATATACTACATTAGATGTAATTGTAAGGATAGATGTTGTTGGCTCAGAATTTCTATAAGTATGTCTCTTCTTAATCTTGTCAAGGAATGACTTAAGAAGCCATACAGCGATATCATCAGCTCTGTCATCATCATTACCATACTTAGGGAAGTCTCCCTCTGTCTTAAATGCCATAGCGATACCTGTCTCAGGATCTCTCTCTGATACAGTAACCTTAGCATACTTAATAGCTGAAAGTGAATCTACTACATGTGAGAATCCTGCAATACCTGTTGCAAATGTTCTCTTAACATCTGTATCGATAAGAGCCATCTCAGCAGCTTCATAGTAGTACTTATCATGCATATAATGGATAAGGTTAAGTACATTAACATAAAGATCTGCTAACCAATCCATCATCTTTTCAAACTTAGCAACAACTTCATCATATTCAAGAACATCTGAAGTAACTGGCTTATAAGCTGGTCCAACCTGAACCTTAGACTTCATATCTACACCACCATTGATAGCGTAAAGTAAGCACTTAGCAAGGTTAGCTCTAGCTCCGAAGAACTGCATTTCCTTACCTGTCTGTGTAGCAGATACACAACAGCAGATTGAATAATCATCTCCCCATGTTACCTTCATAACATCATCGTTCTCATACTGGATAGAAGATGTTGTAACTGAGATATGAGCAGCATACTTCTTGAAGTTCTCAGGAAGTCTTGATGAATATAATACTGTAAGGTTTGGTTCTGGTGAAGGTCCCATGTTCTCAAGAGTATGAAGGAATCTGTAATCGTTCTTAGTAACCATAGAACGTCCATCGATACCTGTACCACCAACCTCAAGAGTAGCCCATGTAGGATCTCCTGAGAATAATTCATTGTATGATGTAATTCTTGCGAACTTAACCATTCTGCACTTCATAACAAAATGATCGATAAGTTCCTGTGCCTCAGTCTCTGTAATCTTACCAGCTTCAAGATCCTTATTGATATAGATATCAAGGAATGTAGAAACACGACCTACTGACATGGCAGCACCGTTCTGTGTCTTGATAGCAGCAAGGTAACCAAAGTATAACCACTGAACAGCTTCCTTTGCTGTTGTAGCTGGCTCAGAAATATCATAGCCATATGCAGCAGCCATAGCCTTCATTCCCTTAAGAGCATTAATCTGATCTGAAAGCTCTTCTCTTAACTGGATAACATCGTTAGTCATAACTCCGCATCCACAGTTAGCCTTATCCTCTTCCTTGCACTTAATAAGATAATCAATACCATAAAGAGCAACTCTTCTGTAATCACCTACGATACGTCCACGACCATATGTGTCTGGAAGACCTGTGATGATATGAGATCTTCTTGCAGCTCTCATCTCTGGTGTATAAGCATCGAATACACCCTGGTTATGTGTCTTATGATATTCTGTGAAAACCTTGTGTAATTCAGGATCTGGTGTATAACCATAGTTCTCGCAAGATTCCTCAGCCATCTTAATACCACCATATGGCATAAATGCTCTCTTAAGTGGCTTATCTGTCTGAAGACCTACTACCTGCTCGAGATCCTTCATTGATTCATCTATATATCCTGGGCCATAAGCTGTAAGACCTGTAACTACCTTAGTTTCCATGTCTAAAACTCCGCCCTTAGCTCTCTCTTCCTTCTGAAGCTCCTGTAATTTTCCCCAAAGCTTATTAGTTGCTTCTGTTGGACCTGCAAGGAAACTCTCATCTCCATCATAAGGTGTGTAATTGTTCTGAATGAAATCTCTTACATTGATTTCTTCTTTCCAAAGTCTTCCCTTGAATCCAGCCCACTGTGTCTTCTCAACCATTTGAATTGATCCTCCTTAAATATAATATATTTCAATGTACATTTTAAGAAAAATGTATTTCTTTTTGTACACTGTATACAATCTTAGTCAAAATAAAAATTGCCATGCATTATAGGATACTTATTGTTCCTATAAATATACATTGACAAATCCATAACAATTTGACCATGATTACTCTAACATGCTTCTGATAATAAATCAATAGGTTTAACAAGAGTATTTAATTTTGTACAATTTAAGGGGAATATCGTGAAATATTCCCCCTTTATAAATGCAGTATTTATCAGTACTTCAGGCTGTATTAATGTTATTTACCAATAAATTCCATTACCTGTCCTTCACTTATAAAACCAACACTCTTTGCCACACACTCACCACTCTTAAATAAAAGTAATGTAGGGATTGACATAATATTATATTTCTCTGCAACTGATGATTCCTCATCCACATTAATCTTTACAATCTGAACATCATCCACCTTAGCTGCAACCTGTTCAAGAACTGGTCCTAACATCTTGCATGGTCCGCACCAGTCTGCCCAGAAATCCACAAGAACCGGCTTATCCGCTTTAAGTACCTCATTATTGAATTCACTTGCTTTTACATGTTTGATTTCCATATCTTATCTCCTTTATCTTTAATAATTATTATTTCATATTTCTCCGCATATATTCAAATTTTTCTCTTCTCATCTCCACAAGCATCTGCTTAATATTCCACTTTCTATTAGTATCTGTCAATACTGCCTTAAATGATACATCAAAACTCTTCTGTCTCATTTCAAAAAGAAGCTAATCCATATGCTTATCTGTCACATCACAAAATACAATAAGACTCTCTTTATTTTCTTGTGGCTGATATCCCTCTGCATCTGATAATGATATGCCTCTTACATCATCTGCAATTTCTGCCAGAGTCCGGTCTGTATCCGACTCATTAATGAATCCGCTTATAATTCTCATATTAGATGCTGCTTTAATGATATGCTGAGGGTTCTTAACATTATATAACAATATCTTTTCCAACATTAATTATCCTTCTTTGCCTTTCTGTTA
>OHPS01001064.1_pt1 | contig 8840 bp, 4 predicted proteins | sample 1577811 | NCBI WGS metagenome assembly OHPS01 (sample SAMEA3879552, study PRJEB24766) | human gut metagenome | biome: human-associated habitat; feature: feces | place: USA | collected 1985/1987
TGGGCATCGATGAGAATCTGGTGGTGCCCGATAAAAGTTTGTCTGTCTACCAAGGAGCCGTGGTTTGCTGGAAAGGTGAGGTGATGGGGGAATGGCTGAAAGACTTTATCGTGAAGAGCGAGAAATATAACTTCCCGATCCACCGCCCGTATTACGACTTGACACAGAAAGAGAAAGATTTGTTGTGGCATGGGGCGAGAGGTTTACACGGCATCGACGATTTTTTTAAGTTCGTGGAAGAGAATCTTTATAAGATACAATACAGGGTGATGCAAGCCCGCTATCGGGGAAAGACGACTTGCCCGGTTTGTAAGGGGAGTCGCTTGAGGCCGGAAGCGCTGTATGTGCAAGTGGGTGGTAAGAATATCGCCGAGCTGGTAACGATGCCGGTTTCGGAGGCAAAGGCTTTCTTTGATCAACTGGAACTAGACGAGACGGATGCGGCGATCGCTAAACGTTTGCTCACGGAAATCAATAATCGCTTGCAATTCCTGTTGGATGTGGGGTTGGGTTATCTGGCTTTAGATCGCCTCTCGGCCTCTTTATCCGGAGGAGAGAGCCAACGTATCAATCTGGCTACCTCGTTGGGTAGTAGCTTGGTGGGTTCGTTGTATATTTTGGATGAGCCGAGTATCGGTCTGCATTCCCGGGATACGGATTTGTTGATCAAGGTATTGCGACAGTTGCAAGCCTTGGGGAATACCGTGGTCGTGGTGGAGCATGATGAGGAGATTATCCGTGCGGCGGATTATATCATCGATATCGGTCCGAAAGCAGGGCGTTTGGGGGGCGAGGTCGTTTATCAAGGCGATGTGAATAACCTCCGGAAATGTACCGATAGCCACACGGTACGTTATTTGACGGGAGAGGATCAGATCGAGATCCCGCCTTATCGGCGTCCGTGGAATAATTATATAGAAGTGACAGGGGCTCGGAAGAATAACTTAAAGGGTGTGGACGTGAAGTTTCCTTTGAACGTGATGACGGTGGTTACCGGTGTGAGCGGTTCGGGTAAAAGCTCCTTGGTTCGTGATATCTTCTACGAGGGCGTGAAACGTCATTTGGATGATGCCGCCCGCCTGACCGTGGATTGCTCCGGTATCAGTGGAGATTTGAATATGATTCAGGCGATCGAGTTCGTAGACCAGAACTCGATCGGAAAGAGTTCTCGCTCGAACCCCGTGACGTATATCGGTGCTTACGACGAGATCCGTAAACTATTCGGCGAGCAGCCCCTAGCGAAACAGATGGGATATAACGCCGCCTATTTCTCCTTTAATAAAGAAGGAGGTCGCTGCGAGGAATGTAAGGGCGAGGGCAAGATCACGGTAGAGATGCAGTTTATGGCGGATATCACCTTGGAATGCGAGGCTTGCCACGGTAAACGCTTCAAGCAGGATGTATTGGATGTAGAGTATCAAGGCGCTAACATATACGATGTATTGGAAATGACCGTGAATCAAGCGATCGAGTTCTTCGAGAAAGGTTCCGGCTCCCAAGAGAAGAAGATTGTGAAACGCTTGAAACCGCTGCAAGACGTAGGTTTGGGCTATATCAAGCTGGGACAGACTTCCTCCACTTTATCCGGTGGTGAGAATCAACGTGTGAAACTGGCTTATTACTTAGGCCAAGAGAAGCAGCAACCTACCTTATTCGTTTTCGACGAGCCTACGACCGGTTTACATTTTCATGATATCAAGACTTTGTTGAAAGCTTTCAATGCCTTGATCGAGAAAGGTCACTCCGTGGTAATTATCGAGCATAATATGGATGTGATCAAATGCGCGGATTATGTGATCGATTTAGGACCGGAAGGCGGAAAGGCCGGCGGGCAGTTGGTTTGTGCCGGTACACCGGAGGAGATCGCGGCTTGCGAGGCATCCTATACCGGAAGGTTTTTAAGGGATAAGTTATAAAGAGACGATATAAAAAGACAAATGTAAATAGCTCCTGCCCGAATATTCGGATAGGAGCTATTTCTTTTAAGAGGAATGGGAGCATTCCCATTAATATCCTGGGTTTTGCTCGATGATTCCATTTTTCGCAAGGTCTATAACCGCTTGCGGTATCGGGCCGTATTCGTGAGTCCCTTTGATGAAACGGGCATTTTGGAGATGAGAGCGGAATGTCTTCTCATGCTCGAAATAAGTGTTCATCACGTCTGAGGCGATTCCCCAACGGACTAGATCAAAGAAACGTTCACCTTCTAAGGCGAATTCCAGACGTCGTTCGGTACGTAAGGCTCGGATCGCCTCCTCTTTGTCGGAAAATGACGGATATAATCCGATCCGGTATTTGGCGGCATCCGCTGTCCCGTCAGCGGTTTTTACGGTCTGGCTGTTCATGGCACGCTCGCGAACTTGGTTGATGTATTTCAATCCGGTAGCCAAATCGCCTAGTTCGATAGCAGCTTCGGCACGCCACAATAACACGTCCGCATATCGAATAATATAAACATTCAATGCGTTTACGTATGGCCAGATAGCCAAATAGTAACTTGAGTTCTTGGAGACAATACGTTTTTTCGGGCTATACGGACCGTAAACCGTAGCCTCACGAGGAGTCCAGTCATAGAGTTGGACATCAAGGAACATGATTCCGGGGCGGGCTACCGTGTGGTCTAGGCGGGTGTCTACATAATCATTTTCCGAAACGTCTATGCCGTCTTCCAAAGGCAAGCCGTTGGAGTCGGTCTTATAAGCGTTTACTAGGTTTTGGGAAGGACGAAGGAAACCATAGTTGGGATAAGGGCCTCCCGGAGGTAACAAACGGTCGCCCGGATTTCCGTTGTAGTTGTTCGGGGAGCCATCGTTGATAGAGGCTTGGACTGAAAATAAAATTTCAGAGCAGTTGTCATTTTCTGGCAAGAAGATATTCCGGAAGTCGGGGAGTAGCTGGTATTTGCCGGAATTGATCACCTCATCCGTCGCTGTAGCGCATTCCTGCCATTTGCCTTGGAACAAGTAAACTTTAGCCATATAAGCCCGGGCCGTCATCTTACATGGACGTGCCACATCCGGCTGGGAATCCGGGAGACCTTCGTAGGCGGCCTTAAAATCATTCAGTATCTTCTCCCATAATTGATCGGATGTATACTCCTTATTCGAGATAGAGGCGAACGCAGAAGGATCGCTGACACTCTCGTCGAAATATGGGATCTGGTTATAGATGATCTTTAAGTTGAAATAGAAATGGGCACGCAGGAAACGCATCTCGGCGATACGGGTCTCCTTTTTATCATAATCGCTGCCTTTGAGGATACGGATCGCTTGGTTACAGCGGTTCACGCCCTCGTATAAGGCTAGCCATTTCCGATTGTAATCTTGGATAGTCGGGTCGATATGGAAGATTTCCATCAAGTGAACCGGGTTCTGGTCTCCCGTACCACCTCCGCCTTTGTAGGTATCGTCTGAGATCACATCGCCAAATTGCCAGTTGGAGCATCCTGAATTCAAGCCGGAGCTGGCATCGTCCATCTGCCCGTCTAGGATGGAATAGGCGGAGATAATCAATCCCTCGATGTTATTGGGATCTTGTGCTTGTTCGGGAGTCAGTTCGCCTACAGGTGTCTCTTCCAGAAAATCGCTGCATGATGTCAATGCGAATACGGCACAGGCCGCTATAATCATTTTCTTCATATTCTTGTTTGTTGTTGTTTGATGATTAAAAACTTACGTTTACTCCAAAGGTGAAGGTGCGGGATAACGGATAGATGCCGCGGTCCACACCCATATCTAGGTTACGGTAGTCACTGGAGTAACTTTGCAATCCCACTTCCGGATCGATACCGTCGTATCCGGTGATCGTGAATAAGTTGGTTGCTTGCGCATAGATATACAAGCTATTGAACTTAATCTTGGATAGGATGGACTGAGGTACGGAATAACCGATTTTCATGTTCTTTAAGCGAACGAAAGAAGCGTCTTGCACATAGTAAGACGAGGGCCGGATGTTATTGTTCGGATCGTCCATGGTGACACGGGGTATGTCCGTATTCGTGTTGGTTGGTGTCCATGCATTAACGACACGGCTGTTTTTGTTGTATTGCGATTGATTGTAGAAATCACCCACATAACGGGTCAAGTCGTATACATCGTTTCCGAACATTCCCTGAAAGAATAGACTGAGGTCAAAATTATGGAAGTTGACTCCTAATGTAAGGCCTGCCGTGACATCGGGGAGCGGGTTACCGATATAGTCACGGTCGTTACCGTCTATTACGCCATCTCCGTTTACGTCTACGAACTTGATATCACCCGGTTTTGCGTTAGGTTGGAGCAGTTCGCCTTTATTATTGGTATATGATTTGATCTCCGCCTCGCTCTGGAATAAACCGTCTTCTTTATAAGCGTAGAAAGAGCCGATTGGTTGTCCGATGGCGGAACGAGAAACCTCTTGATCGAAGTTGAGGGAGTGAATCACGCTGGTAGGCAGTCCGATATAGGAGACATCACCGTCTAATTCAGTCATCTTGTTTTTGATAGCGGACATATTGAAGGCGACATTGAACCCGAAATCTTTATTGATGCTCTTATTGTAGCTGACCTCAGCTTCGAAACCCCGGTTACGCATTTTCCCGACATTGTCCCATACCGTTTGGTTCGTACCCCCCACGGTACCGATCAAGGGACGCTCCCATAATAAGTCCTTGGTATCTTTGTTAAACCAATCCAGCACAACGGTTAGGCTGTTATCTAGGAAGCCTAGATCCAGCCCGACATTAGTTTGCGTGGTGGTCTCCCATTTCAGGTTTGCGTTACCGTAACGGGTTTGGGTGTATCCGGTTGTCACGGAACTTTGGCTACCGTCGATCGGATAGTTGGAGTGGTTCGGATTACTCATGTAAGAATCGATCGTAGAATAAGCCGGGATATCAGAGTTGCCGTTTTGTCCCCAACCTATGCGGACTTTCATGTTGCTGATAGCCGGAATATCATAAAACGGTTCGCTACTGATACGCCAGCCTGCGGAGACAGCCGGGAAATTACCCCATTTATTGTTACCAAGTTTAGAAGATCCGTCACGTCGGAACGTGGCTGCGAATAAGTAGCGGTTGTCGAAATTATAATCAATTTTACCGAAATAAGACATCATCTTGGAAGTAAAGGCAGAACCTGCGTTCTTCTGGGAGCCACTATCGCCCGCATCGAGGAAATGGAAGTTATCGTCATCCGAGGCAAAGCCTTCACGGGAGGCGGAGAAGTATTCCTCTTGATAACGGTTTGTCTCGATACCTAATAAGGCTCCGATCGTATGTTTATCGAATGTCCGTAAATAGTTTAACGTGTTCGTGAATACCCAATTGAAGTTCCAACGGTTTTGCGTGCTCAACGTACTCAAGGGTTGCTGGGTGTTCAATTCGTTGTATTTGGCCTTGAAGCTTCGTTTATACAGGTTTTTGTAATCCGCTCCGAAGTTGGTCTTGAAATAAAGTCCCTCTAGGATATTCAGTTCGGCGAATAGATTACCGAATAGACGGGTGGTACGATCTTTATTATCCTTATTACGGTATAATTCGCCTAACGGGTTGGAGATGTCGGCGATCGGGTTGCTGCCGAAATTCCCGTCCAGATCGTAAACAGGGGTAATGGATACGGTCTTATAGGCGTTGTATAACATACCTCCCAGTGCGGCGTTATTGGTGACCGAGGTTCCCCACGCATGTGATAATGTGGCGTTCTCACCGATTTTCAAACGATCGTTGAAGAGCTTGAACTCATTGTTGAAACGTCCGGATATACGTTCGAAACCAGTATATTTCATAAGACCGTCTTGGTTGAAATAGCCTAGGGAGAACAAGTGGCTGCTAACTTTATCTGCTTTCGCCAGAGAGAGGTTATAGGACTGGACCATGGCTTTTTGCATGATCTCGTCAACCCAATCCACGTCTCCCGAGGGAAGACGGTGATCTGCGTCAAGGAATTCCGGAATTACGGCGGTCTCGCCGGAGCCATACACGTCGCTTACTGGTGATTTCCCGTCGTTACGCTGTGCCTGCCATAATAAGTCGCCATATTCTTGGGCGTTTAGCATACGCATCTGTTTTGCCGAGGTTTGTACACCCACGTAAGCGTCTAGGTTTACCCGGAAAGTACCTTCCTTCCCTTTTTTTGTACTGATGATAACCACGCCGTTTGCCGCACGTGCGCCATAGATGGAAGCGGAAGAAGCATCTTTCAATACCTGCATACTTTCGATATCATTCGGGTTGAGAAAATTGATGCCGCCCTCTACTGGCACGCCATCGATGATATAAAGCGGATCATTGTTACGGATCGTGCTGAAACCGCGTACACGTACCGCTACACCCCCGCCGGGCATATTATCCGGGATTACGTTTACGCCGGACAATTTGCCTTGCATCATTTGATCTACACTGGATACCGGGGTATCTTTCAGGTCGCCTACCTCCAGTACGGAAACAGCACCGGTAAGGTCTTTTTTCTTCTGTACACTATAACCTACCACGATAACCTCGTCTAGGTTCTGGGTGTCATCCTGCAATTGGATCGTGAGGGGAGAACCATTCCCGGCTGGAATCTCCTTGGTGTTATAACCGATATAAGTAACGACCAATATGCTTTGCTTGTTTTGCAGCGAGAGAGAAAATTTGCCGTCAAAATCGGTTACGGCTCCATTTGTAGTCCCTTTCTCAATCACGTTAGCCCCGATAATTGGTTCTCCGTTCGTATCGGTGACTACGCCACTTACCGTGAATGTCTGTTGAGTGATCGTCATTCGTCCAGTAACGTTTGGCAGATCCTCCGCCGGTGCCGCATTGATTGGCTGTAAGTATGCTACGCCTAGCAAAAGAGCGGGAATCGCCATCGTAAAGTAATTTCTGTTGTCCATCCTTTTGTCCTTAAAATATATTAGAATTAATCTATTTTTTCAGAACGCAAAGGACGTGTGATTATATTACGATGATATGTCTATGTTATTAAAAATATGTTCACGATTGTATTGCCTTTCAGGGATATGACGATTAGGCTACGATTACAAAAATGATATTGGCTGTCTTTTGCGTATTGGTTAATGACGTTTTAGTACTAGTGAATAAAATGTAAGAATTATGAAAGTAACTCATTTTAAGAAAGTAAGCGAAACAAGTGGTGTGTGTGTCCTGTTAAGATTGTACTTATTTATAATCGAATAATTTATACTGTGCGTAGTCTTTATGAGACATTCAAGTAGCCTGTGAGGGCGAAAAAGCAGTAATATTAATACTAGTGTAATAAAATAAAGTTCATTCAGCCTGTTCTTCTGTGAAGAAAAACAGGCTGTGTTTTTATTGCTTGGCAGGATCATCGTCTTTATTCCACTTATCTCGCATTCTCAGACGTTTGACTTGCAGATAGCGTAGAAGGATGATGATGACGAGCGTAGCGCCGATCATCAAGAAATATTCGGTATAATTGTTTCCGGGATTGTTTCCCGGCCGATGATACTCATTACGATTAAGTAAACAAGTAAGGCAATTGTTGTGATATTGATCTTCTTCATATTCGTTTTATTCTAAAAACAGGGCAAAGATATAAGATTGTTTCGGGCTTTAGGAGGTTAAAACGCATTTGTACTGTGCCCGATAATGTTCTGTTTGAATAATTAAGATATATAAACCTTGTGGGAGGGGAATCGGGAGGATAGGGTTCCCTGCCTGTACCGCTTGCGTGAATACTAATATGCCTGCCGGAGTAAACAGTTCGACTTTACCGGGGGATGGAAGATTAGTAATGAATAAAGTCTTGTTCTCTAGCTGATAGCTTAATTCCGGAAATGAAAATACTTGATTGGAAACAGGGGAATCTTGTCGGGCTTGAGGTTCCGATGTCGGGAAAGATATGGGTGCGTTCGTTGATAATAATTTATAATTGGCTGGTTCGGATGTATTATATACAGATAGGCTGGTACTTTTATTCGCTTTGACAAAGAAAGCGGAGAATGGAGGGATGGCGAAATCGCTACCGATCACGTAGGGTTGGTAGGTGGAGCCGTCATATATATAAATGTATCCGTCTAAGGCCGAGTTTGATTCTATTTGACTAAGAGATAAAGGAGCCGGCAGAGGATTACCGCATAGATACCAGCCGTTATGATTCTGGTTCTGGCTTTGGTTGTTAATGCTTACCGGAATAGAGGCTTGACCGTTTTTTCCGAAATCTATAGGGATATCTCCTGCTTTCGAGGAGAAACGAAGGTTCTGACGATCGGCGGAAGCGTCAATAGCGATTAGGTATCCCTTGTTCTTCTTGAAGATGGGCTGGGATGTATTGATTATTGTTTGTGGTATGACTTCCCAGTTGTTGGAAGGGCTTTGTGAATTAGCTCGCTTTTCTCCGTTATAGGTTTGTACGTAAAAGTAATTACCGTTTGTATCGCTTTTGTCATCACCCAGTTGGAAATCCGGGTCTATGCCGGAAGCGAATACATCGAAGGGGAAGGAGATAAAATACCATTTGCCTTTTTGAGCGAAGGTCTTCTCGATTGTTATTTTGCCGGAGATGTTAATAGTTCCAGACGATCGCAAGGTGGAGGAAGACGCCAAGATACCATCATTAGGATAGATGGTAAGGTTATTTGCGGATAGATTTCCGGTTGGTAAAATATGGATATTTCCATTGCCAATAAAGATATCTTTACAGCTGATATTTGTATTTATGGAGATATTGCCGTTAATCAAGGCGTTGCGGTGACGGTAGGCGGGTAGGTGGCTCCAGCGATCCTCATGGTTCCAATCGCTGTTTCCGGTAAATAGGGAATAGGTAGGAATCATTCCATGGGCATAGACACTGTCTACATAATAATAGCCGGAAACAGCGATTGGAACCATGAGGATCGCT
>OHPS01001066.1_pt1 | contig 8837 bp, 1 predicted proteins | sample 1577811 | NCBI WGS metagenome assembly OHPS01 (sample SAMEA3879552, study PRJEB24766) | human gut metagenome | biome: human-associated habitat; feature: feces | place: USA | collected 1985/1987
ATCGTCTACTCCCACGGCGAATATTTCGCGCTGGGCGAAGCGCTCGGCCATTTCGGCTGGTCGGTGCGGAAAAAGCCGCGGCCGAAAACGTCGAAATCCGTGGCCGGAACAAAGCCCGTGACCGGAACGAAATCTCTGACCGGAAAGAAACCCGTCGCCGGAACAAAGCTCGTGGCCAAAACGAAATCTCTGACCGGAACGAAGCCTGCATCCGGTGTAGAATCTGCGGACCGGACTTCCTCCGCATCCGCAATGACTCCGGCATCCGCCTCGTCTGCCGCGGTATCGTCCTTGGCTTCCTCGTCTTCCTCCGCATCCTCCTCCGCATCGTCAGCCGGCCCCAACTCAAATCCCAACCCAAGCCGCAACTCAAGCCGCAATCCGAAACGCAACCCGGATCGCAGGCAGGGGCGAAAGTCGGGAACCGAAAAACCGCGCCGCCGATGAAGGCGATGTTGAAGGAGGGCGCCGGGCTTTCGAACGGTTTGTTATGCACGCTGGCCGTCATCGCCGGCGTGTCGGTCGCCAATCTGTACTACAATCAGCCGCTGCTCGACATGCTCCGGCAGGATCTGGGCACCACTACGCTCGCCGCCAACCACGTCGCCCTCTTTTCGCAGCTGGGTTATGCGCTGGGGCTGCTGTTCATCATACCCCTCGCCGATCTTTTCAGCCGCAGGCGCATCGTACTGGTCAACTTCCTGCTGCTGGCCGTTTCGCTGCTGGCGATCGCCACGGCTTCCGATATCCGTGTGATTCACGGGTTTTCGCTGGTGACGGGCGTCTGCTCGGTCATTCCGCAAATCTTCATTCCGCTGGCGGCGCAGTATTCGCGCCCAGAATATAAAAACCGCAATGTCGGGATCGTCCTTTCGGGCCTGCTGACCGGAATCCTCGCTTCGCGCGTGGTCAGCGGCGTTGTCGGCGAGCTTTTCGGCTGGCGCGAAATGTATTTCGCCGCCGCCGGACTCATGGTCGTTTCGGCGGCCGTCGTGCTGTATGTACTGCCCGATGCGCGCCCCAACTTCCGGGGAACCTATGCCGCCCTGATGAAGTCGCTTCTTACGATCGTCCGGCGCTATCCGACGCTGCGGCTCTATTCCGTGCGCGCCGCGCTGGCTTTCGGCTCCTTTTTGTGTTTCTGGGCGTCGCTCGCCTTCAAGATGGCGCAGGCGCCGTTTTATGCCGGCAGCAACGTCGTCGGCATGCTCGGCCTCTGCGGAATCGCGGGCGCTCTGACGGCGACCTTCGCCGGGAAGTACATCCGGCGCGTCGGCGTGCGCAGGTTCAACTATATCGGCGTCGGCCTGCAGATTCTCGCATGGCTGCTGTTCTTCTTCGGTGCGGATTCCTATGCGGCGCTTGTCGCCGGAATCGTCGTTGTCGATATCGGCATGCAGTGCATCCAGCTCAGCAATCAGGCCACTCTGTTCGAACTCGATCCCTCGGCTTCGAACCGGATCAACACGATTTTTATGAGCACCTACTTCGCGGGAGGTTCGCTCGGCACGCTGCTGTCGGGAGCCGCATGGGCGCTTTACGGCTGGACGGGAGTCGTCGCGGCGGGAATCCTGCTTTCGTCCGCCTCGCTGCTCGTCACGCTCTGCACGAAAAAATAGCGGTCCGTTCCGCCTGTGCGCGATGTCTGCCTGTGGCGGTCTTTCCCGGAAACAGCGTGTCCTTTGAAGAAGATACGGCAATCCCCGCAACCCATGCAGGTTGCGGGGATTTGTCTGAAGGCCGGGGATGCTTCCCTTTTGCCGCTTCCCGTCTGTCCGGCGGAAAGCTTTGCCGGTCGAGACCTGCCGGCAGGCTCCGGCCTATTCGACCACCTCGATCCATTCGCCCTTTTTGAGCGCGCGGACCGAGTTGTCGTACATGGCTTCGCAGTAGATCGACGGCAGGTAGTAGCGGCCCTTGTATGTCGCCGTCAGCTTGACCGGTATCTCCTTGCTTTCGCCCCGTTTCAAGTCGAAGTAGCTCAGCACCCGGTCGTCGCGGATGTCCTGATAGGTGGCCGACGAGAGGTCCCGCTCCGAAGTTATCTCCCAGCCCGCCGGAACGATATGTGTCAGCGCCAGATTGGTGTATTTCTCATAGCCGCTGATGTTCGAGACGGTCACCACGGCGTAGAAATCCGTCGAAGCGCGGATCGACTTGGGGTCTACGGCCTTGCCGTCCATGTCCGTATACCGGACGGCGATGCGGATGTTGTCGGCCGCCTCCGTCTCTTCGCCCTTGGCGGGGTTGTAACGCTGGCTGACGACGGCGTACAGACTCTCCTTGCCGTTGTTCGTCACCCCGGTCTCTTCGGTCAGCGGCATGCTGACGAAGGATTTGTCGGTTCGGATGCTCTCTTTGCCCGCTTTGGCGTCGATGCCGGTCTGGCCCGACACGATGAAGTTGGAGAGGGTGCTGAGCATCCACGCCGTAGACTGCGTGCTCAGCCACTTCTCCTTCTTGAGGATGTCGGACATCTTCAGGGCCGTGCGGAACGCCTCTTCCCGCTTGCCGAGCAGCGTCTGCGTCATGAGCACCACGGCCATCTGGCGTTCGCTGCTGTTGTAGGTGTCGTCGTACGGATCGACCTTGCCGGTCTGGCCGCTTCCGCCCTGCGCGGTCAGCTCTTCGGCTACCTTCCGGTTGCCGTCCAGCGCATAGGCTGCCGCCAGCATCCATTTGACGTCGTTCTTCAGGTCGGCGGCTTTCTCCCTCAGCCGGTTCATGGCGCCCCGGTCAGCCATGTTGTTGAGCGCCAGAACGTACTGGGCGTAAGCCTGCGTCAGGAAGCTGTCCGCTTCGTTGCCGCGCAGGTATTTGAGCGCGCGGTCGAGCATCGGGCGGTCGATGGCGTAGCCGTATTTCGCGGCTTCGGTCAGGAAGTGGGCCGCATAGGCCGTTCCCCACTCGGAGCTGTTCGAACCTCCGCTCCAGTAGGCGAACGATCCGTTGTAGAGCTGGTAACCGCCCAGACGCGACAATACGCTCTTGACGTTGCGGTCGATGTCCTGAAGCGTCCGGACGTCGCACTCCATGACGGCGGGCAGGTAGAGCTGCGGGAATGCGCCGGAGGTGATCTGCTCGATGCAGCCGTGGGGGTATCTCACCAGATATTCCATGCGGCGCGTGAGGTCTGCGGACGGGATCGACGAGAGTTCGAGCTTCCCGTTTCCGGTATCCTTCAGGGGCCTGAGGGCGATCGTTTTGCCCGGCTCCAGCATGTAATCCTCCGACGTCGTTACGTAGGGGTTGGGTTCGCGTACGTCCAGCTCGATCTCCGAGACGGAGCTGTCGCCGGAGGAGGTCGCCGTGACCCGAACCTTTCCGACGCCCGTCTCCTTGTTGACTTTCAGCCGGAACGTTACGACCTCCTCGCCGCTTTGACTGAGGGCGATCGTTTTGCTGCGCGGTCCGACGGCCGAGAAGAGTTCGTTTGCGGAGACTTTCAGGTCGATCTTGCCGACTCCCTTTTCGAGGGCGAAAACCGTCACCGGCAGCTCCACCTCTTCGTCCGTGGAGACCACGCGCGGCAGGGTGGCCTGCACCAGCAGCGGTTTTTTCACTTCGGCGACCTTCTCCGCGGCGCCGGAAGCCCGTCCGTTCGAAGCCACGACCATCACGCGCACCGACCCGAAATAGGGCGGCAGCGCGATTTTGTGGCGGTTGGTGTTGCCGGAGGACACGGGAATCACCGTGGCGCCCAGCTTCTCGGCGCCGAGGAACCGCACGACGGGTTTGAACCGCTGCGCCTTCAGTGCGCCGGTGTTCTGCTGCTGCTCCGCGTCGCCGCCGATGGCGAACAACTGTTCGATCCTGCCGCCGTAGGCGCCGATCACGTGGTCGAACATGTCCCACGTCCGTACGCCCAGCGCCTCCGTGGCGTTGAAATGGAGGTAGGGGTTCGGCGTCTTGAAGCGCGTCAGCCCCAGCAGGCCCTCGTCCACCAGCGCCAGCACATAGCTCATCTTCTTGCCGTCCTTTTCCCGGACCTTTATCGTGATTTCCGACTCCGGTCTGACCGTTTCGGGCATGTCGATCACTGGAGTAAGTTTCATGGCGGCGTCTTCGACGTTGAGGCGGACCACGCCGAACAACCTTATCGGCGCGTCGTTGTGCGTATGGTTATGGGGCTGGACGAGCGTCACCGAGGCGTAGACGTTGGGAGCCATTCCCGTTTTGATCGGTATCTCGAACGCGGTCTGTTTGTCGGCGCAGTCGATCCAGAAACTTTCCCGTACGACGCTGCCGCTCTCGACGCTCACCAGCGCCCGCGCTCCCGGCGAAGAGGGGATCGTGATCTTCGCCTTGTCGCCCGGCGCATATTTCTCCTTGTCCTTGGTCACGGCGAGTCGGGTGGCTGCGTCCGTCACCGAGGAGACGTCGCCCCGCCAGTCGGAGGACGATACACAAACGACCTGAGTCGCAGCGTGTTCATGGCCCGAACCGGTCACGCGGATCATATAATAGCCGTAATCGCCTGCGCTCCAGCGCATCGCGACCTGCCCCGCGCCGTCGGTCAGGGTCGTCTGCAATGTCTTGTAGCAGGTGTTGAGCGCATTTTTCGCATAACGGGCCTGCGAGTCCGACGCGGCGTCCCACCACCAGTAGGAGATGATCTTGTAGACCGAGACGAGCACCTCCTCCCTGCCGGGCAGGGGACGTCCCTGCGCATCGAGCATGACGATGCGCAGCAGATGTTCTTTTTTGCTGTCGAGGTATTCGTCGCCCCAGTCGCTCGTCTGGGGCGTCACTCCGATTCCGAAATAGGCGTCGTAGGGCGACACGGGGATGATCTGCTGATCGACGCTGAAATCGCCGCTCTTTTCGAAGACCTTCACCGTGAATTTGCCGCTCAGCATGCCGGGGCTGAGCCCCTCCAGCGAAGCGAGTCCGCCGGTCGTCAGCTGCAGCGTTCCCTGCTGGTCCGTGGTGCCGGAGACGATCTCCCGCTCCTCGGTTTCGAAATATTTCGTCGCGTCGTCGAACGAGTACTTCTCATAACCCTTGAAACGCGTCGGAATCTGCCTGAGCTGCGCCTGAAGCGTCACTTTTGCGCCGTCCGCCGGAGCGCCGTGCAGCCATTTGGCCGTCAGGCTGCCCGTGAACTTTCGGGCGTCGATCCGCCTGCCGTCACCGAGCCGCATGTCGATTTTCATCCGGTTGGGCTTGATGGCGTCCACGCGGATCGCTTTTTCGAATACCGCGCCGCCCAGACTTACGCGCGCCAGCCACTGTCCGGTAGGCGCCGCCGGCGTCGTTCCGAGTTTGAACGTGTAGATGCCGTCCGAGGAGCCGTTGCTGACCAGCGTCTGCACCAGCTGCCCGTTGGGGTTGAAGAACTCCGCGGACGCCGGATGGTTTTCCGGCAGCGGATTGTCGGACGTGACGATGAAAGTGAGGAAGATGTCGTCTCCGGGCCGCCATACGCCGCGCTCGCCGAACAGAAAACCCTTCGTGCCTTTGGGGTTGGTGGTGCCCCCGACGTCGAAATTGCTCAGTGACAGCGCCGCGCCCCGCTCCACCTTGACGAAGGCGAGCTGTCCGTCGGCTTCGGCCGCTACGATGGAGGGTTCCTCCCTGCATTTCAGCACGGCGCGGCCTTCGGAATCGGTGGACGCTTCCGCCAAGGTCTGGTTCTGCTTGTCGTAGGCCCGTACCTTGCAGCCTCCTTTGGGCCGGGCTGACAGCAGGTCGGTGGTGTAGACGACGTACTCCTCTTCGCCGCTGCTTTTGCAGATGATGCCGATGTCGGACTGCAGAACCAGTTTCGACCGCTCCCGGTAAGTCCGGTAATCTCCGAAATAGTAGTCGTAATCATATTCGTCGGTGGGAACCAGCGGTTCGACGCCCTTGATCTCCAGCAGGTACATCGACTTCCGGCCGTCGGTTATCAGGCGGCTGAGATCCAGCGAATAGGTGTTGGAGAGGTCGAGCTTGGTCGATGCCTTGGCCGAGAGATCGACGGTCGTATCGCGGACGATGCGCGACACGTAGTCCATATCCGAATAGTAGTCGCCGCCGTAGTAGTTCTGCTGGAAGAACTGCAGCAGGTTGTTGGCGAATATTTTCCGCACGCGGACCCGCGCCTTGCGGTAGTTCACCGATTCGAACAGCAGGGACATGTCGTTCGACGAGGGCAGGACGGAGCCTTTGCCCGCGAAGCGGATCGCCGGCACCCGCGACGGCAGGTTGGCCGTGAACGTATAGCTCTCCCTGAGCCGCTGCCCGCTCTTGCTGAGCACGTTCCGGCTTATTTCGATGTCGAAATTTCCCGTGACGTGCGATTCGGGATAGATGTAGAGCCGGTTCTTGTCGACCGAGGTGCGGAATTTCGTGTCGAAGCGGATCAGGTCCTTCAGGTTCTGGCTCTGTTTGAGCGGTTCGGAGAAGGTCACCACCACCGCGAGCGGTTCCGCCGCGACGCTGTGGTCCAGCACCACATACTCGTCCTTCTTGGGCACTTCGACGGTCAGGGTCTTGCTGTCGCCGTAGCCGAAATCGAGCGTCAGCGTGTAACCCGCTCCCTCGCCGGGGGCGATGTTGCCGACGGTATACTGGTGCGTGGTGCCGTTCGCGGAGTGCACCCACGCGACGTCCGGATTCTTCAGTCCGCTTATCTTGAGGTTCTTCTCCACGTAGCCGCTCTCCGCGTAATCGGACGAGACCACTTCGCCGACCAGTACGTAGGAGGTCATGTCGTCGCTTTGCTGTAGCCAGTAGTCGCTGTAGGCGAACCGCAGTTTCGGCGTGGCGAATTCGAATTCCGCGACGCCTTTGAGCTGCCGTCCGGTGAGTTTCGCGGCATCGATGGTCACCTTGTAGCGGGTGTCGTATTTCAGGGGCGACCGGGGGATGATCCGCAGCATCCGCATTCCCGAAAGGTAGACGTCGAAATCGACGGAGGGCGAGATCGATACGGCCTCCCGGATTCTGTCCTCCTTCGGCTCGACGTTCTCCTTGAACGTCACGAGAATCGGCATTTTGACGCCCGTCACTCCGTTCGGCGACGATTCGATGATATCGGACGGCTGCCTGCCGCATGAGGCGAAGAGCAGGAGAGCCGTTGCAAACAATACGTAGCGGATTGCTTTCATAGTGGTTTTTTTGGTAACTTTGTCAAAGATACATAAAATATGACTGAAAAGCTCAAGCGGAAAACAATATATTTCCTGCTGCTGCCGCTCCTTGCCGCGGCTGCGGCGGGGTATTGTTTCTGCCTGCCCCGGACGCTTTTCGACGAGCCTTTCTCCGCGACCGTCTGGAGCCGCGACGGCCGTCTGATGTCGGCCAAGGTCGCTTCCGACGGACAGTGGCGCTTTTTCCCCACGGACAGTGTGCCTTACAAATTCCGTGTCGCTATTACTACTTACGAGGACAAACGTTTCTACCGCCATTTCGGGGTCGATCCGCTGGCGCTCGGCCGTGCCGTGCGGCAGAACCTCGCTTCGGGAAGGGTGGCCAGCGGCGCCAGCACGCTTACGATGCAGACGATCCGCCTGAGCCGCGGCCGGAAAGCGAGGACCTTCCGGGAAAAGATCGTCGAGGCGGTGCTGGCGACCCGGCTGGAATTCAGATGCGGCAAGGAGGAGATACTCGCCCTGTACGCCTCCCACGCTCCCTTCGGCGGCAATGTGATCGGGCTGGAGAGCGCCGCATGGTACTATTTCGGCCGCAGCGCCGGCAGCCTCTCGTGGGGCGAGAGCGCCATGCTCGCCGTACTGCCGAATTCGCCCGCGCTCATCCATATCAGGCGCAACCGGGAGCGGCTGCGGCGCAAGCGGGACGACCTGCTGGAACGGATATGGCGCGGCGGGCATATCGACTCCCTGACGTGCGCTCTGGCCCGGCAGGAACCGCTGCCCGACGCTCCCGAACCGATGCCGATGCAGGCGATGCACCTGCTGGGGCGGATGCGCGGGGGATCGTTCCGCTCGACGCTCGACTATGACCTGCAGCGCAGGGTCAACGAGCTGGCGCTGCGGCACAACCGGCGCAACAGGGGCAATAAGATAAACAACCTCGCCGTCGTGGTGATGGATGTGAAGAGCGGCGAAGTGCTGGCCTATGTGGGAAATGTCTACGATCCCGCGGACCGGAGCGAGGGCACCAGCGTCGATGTCGTTCGGGCGCCCCGCAGCAGCGGAAGCGTGCTCAAACCCCTGCTTTACGCCGCGATGCTGGACAACGGGACGGCCCTGCCCACGATGCTGTTTCCGGACGTTCCGACTTATTACAAGGACTTTACGCCCCAGAACTTCAACCACGACTTCAGCGGTGCGGTGCCTGCCAACCGGGTGATCGAACGTTCGCTGAACGTCCCTTCGGTGAAGATGCTCGACAAATACGGGCGCGAGAATTTTCTGTCGCTGGTGCGGAATCTGGGATTCGGTACGATTGACAGGAGCGCCGACCATTACGGGCTTTCGCTGATTCTGGGCGGCGCCGAGATCACGCTCTGGGACCTGACGTCGGTCTATGCGATGCTGGCCGCCAAGCTCGACGGCGGGCCGGTCCGCATCCCGCACTGCGATCCGGAGGCCGTAAAGACGGTCAGCGCGGACGACATTCCGCTGTCGAGGGGTGCGATATGGCTTATGTTCAATTCGATAAGCAATGTGGCCCGTCCTGAGGAGGAGGGCGAGTGGCAGTATTTTGCCTCGTCGAAGAAGATCGGCTGGAAGACCGGGACGAGCTACGGCAACCGCGACGCATGGGCCGTCGGGGCGACGCCCGACTATGCCGTCGGCGTCTGGGTGGGCAACTGTTCGGGCGAAGGCCGTCCGCTGATGACCGGGGTGGGGTATGCCGCGCCGCTGCTCTTCGACGTATTCGGGCTG